>Ga0214923_10000677_pt1 | contig 50543 bp, 8 predicted proteins | sample LL1510_MetaG_FD_177993 | JGI IMG/M metagenome (GOLD analysis project Ga0214923, IMG submission 177993) | Freshwater microbial communities from Lake Lanier, Atlanta, Georgia, United States - LL-1510 | ecosystem: Environmental > Aquatic > Freshwater > Lake | place: USA: Georgia | collected 2015-10-15
TAGATGTTTGTTGAGGTGTAGTAGATGTTTGTTGAGGTGTAGTAGATGTTTGTTGAGGTGTAGTAGATGTTTGTTGAGGTGTGGTAGATGTTTGTTGAGGTGTAGTAGATGTTTGTTGAGGTGTAGTAGATGTTTGTTGAGGTGTGGTAGATGTTTGTTGAGGTGTAGTAGATGTTTGTTGAGGTGTAGTAGATGTTTGTTGAGGCGTGGTAGATGTTTGTTTAGGTGTAGTAGATGTTTGTTGAGGTGTAGTAGATGTTTGTTGAGGCGTGGTAGATGTTTGTTGAGGTGTGGTAGATGTTTGTTTAGGTGTAGTAGATGTTTGTTGAGGTGTGGTAGATGTTTGTTGAGGTGTGGTAGATGTTTGTTTAGGTGTAGTAGATGTTTGTTGAGGTGTGGTAGATGTTTGTTGAGGTGTGGTAGATGTTTGATTAGCTAAAGCAGCTTGATATTCAGGACTATTACCACAAGTTTGATTCAATTGTGTATTAGTTGCTTTTATACCACCACCAGCATTAACTATCATATTACATAATGTTAAATTCATCTCTGGACATTTAGGTAATGCACCTTTAACATTGTCTACAAAATCCTTTACAAATGAATTGTCGGGTAAATTTAAACAACCATTTGCTTTACATACACATCCAAGTCCAACTGAATTTCTAACTGTGTCTTGTTTAATATCATGACTAATAACATCATCAATACATTCATCGACAAAATCATTCTCCACTGGTGTATTCCATTTTGTTATAAGGCCACTTTTGGTGCCTAAACATTTACATGCAGGATCTGCATAATTTCTTTCTCCGCTTTTTGTATTAGGTGTAGCCATTAATTCGCAATATTTATATACTAATTTTTGAACATCATTAGTTCCTTCATCATTTGGAGTAGGATACCCATGTGGTCTTATATAAGGAGCTAAACTTTTATAAAAATCTTTAAATGATTTTTTGTGCATAGGATTGTATAGAATTTTTATGCTATTTCGAACTGTTCGATCTAATATAAAAGTTCTTTGGTCTGATAAAATAAGATTTGAATTTAATGGTGGGTTTTGTTCAAAATCTATTGGACTTTGAGGATTTTTTAAGTTTACTGTTTTATTAAAAGCACATTTATTTTCAAATAATAATAAAGGTGTCGTTGGATTTAAGTGAAATGGTTCTTTAAAAATCGCTAAATTACCATATTTATCAAAATAAATAGTATTAGTTGTTTGAGAATTCAATGAGTTGTTAATTATATCAGAATCTGTAGTAGAAAAAGTTTTTATTACAAAAAAAGCACCTTTTTGATTTAAAAAAATAGGATATTTACGATCTACTGGTAATTCATACCAATATTTTTGATTTAATTTATTATCTTTATTAAGACCTCTATCAAATCCAGTTAAAAACATGTTTGATGTAAAAAAGTTATCGAAATATTTTGACATTTATTTTTTTATTTTAATAATATTTTAATTATTATTAAAATAAAATAAAATGAAATCTGATTACGTGAAATTAAAAAATATTCCGTTTATAATTTCGAAAGAGAATTTAAAAATTCTTAGAGATCCAAGAACAGTTATTTTAAATTATATTGGAAAAGATGTGACTTTAGATGAATTATTAAAAAAAATAGATGATTTTTTTGTGAATATTTCCGCTATTGAATCTAGATTATCTTCTATTACTGATGAATCTGCGATAAAATCTGTGAAAAAAAATTTAGATGCAATGAATTTAATTTTAATTAATTATCAAGATTTTATAAAAATCAATGTTTCGTCAGATGATTTGACATATGCTTATGATTATTATTCTGCCTTACCAGAACCGAATGATCAAATATTGAGAATAATAAATTATTTGAAACGTATATTAAATTTATAACTAAAATGTAGTTATAAATTCAAATTTGTGAAATTTTTTTTCCTTTATTATCAACCAGCTTGATTTCCGGTAGCCGATGATTTTTTGGAATTTTTATAAATTTTATAAATAAATACAATCCCTCCAACTAGTAAACCAATACCAACAACAATTAATAATTCTTTGGGAAATTTAATTCCTCTAGCTTCATTTATTTGTGCTGCAACTGATTCTCCTTGTTGTTTATTAACGTTAACAGCATTATCTCCAGTCTGCTGTATTATACCTTTATTTGCTTCTCCTTGTTTAGCTATAACATCTGCATTACTTTTGTTTGCTTCAGAAGTAGCAGCTCCTAATTTAGTTACATCAACAGCTTGTTGATTTTCGGTAGCAGTATTGACAGCTTTTTGTCCTGCTTCAATAGCATCTGTATTTGCTTCACCAAGTACTTCAGCTGTTTTACTTAAATCTGACCCGAGAGATGATAGGTCAGTTCCAGTTTGAGAACTATATTTAGATGATATATTATCTGCTGCTTCAATTCCTGTGGAAACAGCATCATTAAAGAGCATGTCACTAATAACAGATGCGAAAACATCTTGGTCAATTACTACATTTTTAAGACTCAAATTTCCTACACTACTGATTCTAATATTCCCTCCTGCTATTCCCTCTAATTTTGTTGTTTCCATTTTTTTATCTATCATTGTAGATGAACAGCTGTCAGATATTGTAGTGTCACTTGTTTTAATATCTTTAACGCTTTGTGGTAAAGCATCTAATTTATTATCTGATGTTAATTTAGCGTCAACGATTGCATCTGCCATTTTATTTTGTATGTCAGCAAGTTTTTGTTTAGATTCTTCTGATAAACTAATTTCACTTTTAATTTTAATTGCAGCTTTTTGATTAATTTTTACATCCTCCATCTCTATACCACCTTTCGCTTGTTGTAGAGCTATAAGTGTGCAAGCCTTCATTGTATCAGATTTTTTAGCGTCATCCGCTATCCTATCAGCAGCATTCATACAACCAATAAGATCGAATGGAATTTGTTCTATTATAATATTAGCAGTTGCTTTCGCTGTTACTGTAGTTGATTTCAAACTTTCTTTTAAGATACAATTCATTTTTTGTTTATAATTAGCCATTTTTTGTGCATTCATCATAAGAGTTCCACATCCTTCGGAATTCATTTCTTTTGCACCTTTACTCATAGCTTCTGCTTGTTGTTGAGTTAAATTTAATTGGTCTGTTCTTGTTGCTGACGAACCTCCAGCTTGTGTGTCACTTTTAGTAGTAGTTACTGTTAAACCAGTGTCAACAGCTCCCCACCCTGCATTGGCATAAGCAGTAGCAGAAGTTCCGTCTACAGAAGTATTAGTGTAAGTTTTTTGTTCAGTAGCAGAAGATCCTTTTTGAAGATTTGATGCTGAAGATTTATTAGCACTATCAAACATTTCAGAGGCTTTTGTTTTACAAGTTGCTGAAGCACCTGCTTTGTCCATGAGGTCTGATAATGAACTTTGAAAGTCTTTAAAAGGGGGGGGGCCAGTTTGACATTGTGAAGACGAATTTGATGAATCACTCATTTATATTTATTTTATATATATATTTTTTTTTTAAAAAGAATTAGGAAAATTATAAAAAGAAAAAAAAATTGATGATTTTTGAAGGAATTGTTGTATTAATGGAAATTCATTAAAAAGTTCATCTATTTCAGATTCAATTAAGTTTTGAATATGTTGAAAATGGTTTTCAATTTTTTCAATGTTGTAAGATAATTTATTATGAAACTGAGAAATAGTTTGAAAAGTCTCGATATAATTTTTTTGTTTTGGTGGAATTTCCAACCATGTGCCGATGAATATAGATTTATCGTTTAATGAATGATTCGATTTAAATATAGTTAAAATATCATAATCACTTAATAAATCTTCACAATGTTCTAAAATATCATCATGATGAGTCAAATCTGAAGGAACATCAAAAATAGTTTTTACATTTTCTAGTGATGTTTTGAAAGCATAAATAATTAAAAAATCTGATGACATGTGTATTTATAAATATATGTCTTTAAATTCCAAAGTTATTTTATATCATTTGTTGATATAAAATATAGAATAAATTGTTAAATCATAAATTGTTAATTATCATCGTCACTTTCAGAAATAAGTCTTAATTTTTTTTTCTTCTTTTTTTCACCATCAGCATTATTGTTTTTCTTTTTTTTCTTCTTTTTTTCTTCTTTAGGAGTTTCATTGTTAGCAGGAGACCAAATTATTTGAGGAGCTTGAGATCTAACAGGAGATGTACCAGGAGTTATATTAAGAGCCAAAGGAGATGGTGACATTTTTCTAATAGGTGAAGGAGATGAAGGAGAATAATAATTTCTTCCAGGAGTCACTGGTAAAGGATTTGATACATCTTCATCAATATCACCTTCTGTTTGTGTTGCTGATGTTACTTTAAGTTCTATTTTTTTTTGTTTTGAGATAGATTTATATTTTTGTATGATATCACTTTTATTAGCTTTTAATTCTTTCCATTCCATTTTTGCTTTCTCATTAATCTCTTTAGTTTTCATATTTGGATCGTCAATTAAATATTCTTGTTTTTTGTCATTGACAAAATACTGGAAAGGACCTTTTGGTTTTTCTAAAGTCAAAACAGGTCGACTTTTCTTGATTGGTTTTTCTTTTTCAGGAAGATTGTTTTTTAATCTATACTCTTTCATTTGATTTTCATAATCAATTTTTCTTTGATTAGCATCATCAGAAAATTTGATAAAGAGTTCAGAGTTGCTTTGTTGGTGATTTTTCCAAGTTTCACTTAAAAGCTTAGTGATATCTTTATTAGAAAGATCCTTATTTTCTGAAACCAAAACTTTTCTTTGGTCAGCAGAATAAAGTAGAAAAGCGGATGTAGGTCTTTTTGGTAAGTCTGAATCAGAAGGTTCAGACTTTTCTTTCTTTTGTCTAATTTTGTTATCTTTAAGGTATTGTTTGATTTTTTCTTTGTTTTCTTTGGTAAGTAAATGATTTTTGATATCATCCGCAGTAGATGCCACATATTCAGAAACCAATTCAGCTGTAAAGTCAATCAAGTTTTTAACAAGAGATGTTGTTGCCATTTCGTTTGTCTTGAAAAAAGTAAAAAAATGTTAGAAAAAGCATAAAAAAATCAATTTTTTATCAAATCAAAATTTTAACAGATATTTAAAAACAAATATATATATATTTATATGAGAAGAAGAAAAAAATGTATTATTCTTTGTCTACATTAACCGTAATAATGCTTACTGTAAGAGTATATTACTCACAATTTTCAGAATTTAAGCATTTAAATATATTAAATAACTATTTGCATGAGTTATTCATCACTTTTTTTGGTGTTTCGAGTTTATATCGTATGTTACATTATATTAGAGATATTGATTATAAAAATCATTATGAAATGTTAGGTGTTATTTTATTCCTGTCAGGTATTTATATTTTACAAATTACCCATCAAGAAATGAAATATTCTTTTAGTCCTCGAATTGATTATGATGAAAATAGGAAATTAATAACCACCGGAATTTTTAGTATGGTTCGACACCCTATGTATTTTTCAATGATTTTGTTAAGTCTAGGCACATTTCTTCTTTGTAGTGAAGATTATTTGCTTTTATTTTTCAATGGAAGTTTTACAGGTTTAGTATTATGTCGAATACCAACAGAGGAAAAATATTTAGAAAAACAGTTTCCAAATTATTTTGAAGATATGCCACGATACAGAGTCATACCATATGTCTATTAGATTTTTTTTGAATAATCAAAAAAAATGAAAAAATATGTAAAAATTATGATAATAGTAATATTAAAAATGAATAATCGTAAAGATATTGATGAAAAAGATAAAGAATTATTTAAATGTTTGATTGATAATAATAGACACATATTTATAAAGAATATTAAATTACAAAATAGAATTATTGAAGAATCTGATAAATTATTATGGAAAGATTTTTTATTATATTTTAAAAAAGCTTTTTCATATGTAGTTGGTGATATGTATACACCAAAAATTTCATTGATAATAAGAGAAATTTTGAATGTTGATCAAGATTTACATGTAAGAAAAGGTATAACATTAACTTTTGAAGAATGGATGAATTTACATATATAGATCTTTATAATATTGTTGAAGTTGATTACTAAAACTTGTGTTAGGACAAGCTATAGGTCTTTTATATTTAATAATTTGTAGTGATTTTTCAAAGTTAAATCCGAAAGTTTTAATGAGGTAAGCGATAATTATAGAAACACTTCTGCTTCTTCCAAGCATACAATGAACAAGAACTTTTCCATTATCTTCAAAACAAGAATTAATGAAATCGTTTGTATCGTCGAATACAGATGAAATATTGTTATTACAATTATCAAGAGCATTAACTATCATGTAATAAAAATCATTAGGAAAAGGAGGTTGATATCCAGCAATTACGCTGATAATATGAGTGATTCCATTATCTTGAAGTGTTTTTTTATCATATGTAGCTGATATTGAACCAAGAAATAGTCCTGGTATAATTTCAATAGCATCAAATTCTGAAATGGTATTAAAATATAAAATATTTGACATAAGTTTGTTATATGTATAGAAAGAGTAATATACAAAAGAGAAATCATTATTATCTACATTTTTATAACTAATTTTATCATCAGAATTGGTTGTTAAAAGTTTATTAACCATTTATTTAAGTGAATTATTTTTTTAAGTTTTTTTTAGTAATACAAGTTAAACAATTTTTGGAGTTACTTAATTTTATACATTCAGTGCATAATTTTTTTTCACAAGTTTCACAGATGACTAAATTTGTTTGATAATGTCCACATTTACATTTACAGTTGATAGTTTTTGATATTTCGCATAATAGACATAGGCAATCTTTATTACAATCAGCTAAAGATAATAATTGTAGAATATGATTAATAAAATTATCATTTTTATCTTTATTCCAAGTACAATTACAGTTCATTTTTCTTAAAAATTATTTCTTTAAATAATAATAGAAATAATGTGAATTTGAAAATGGAGTATATGACATAACTCTTGTAAAGAGTATAAATTAAAGTTAAAATATACTTAAAAACGATATCGTTATATTTTAACTTAAAGACAAAATAAAAAAATCTCTTTTTTCTCTAAAATTTCTTTACTAAAATAAATTAAATGAGTTTTTTTACAAAAGTTCAAAATGTTAAACAAAGTGAAACAACAGAAGAAGTTGTTTACAAAGTTCTTTCAAGGATACCTTTTGCAACAGGTCCTACGGGTGCTGATCCCGGAAGTATCATAAACTCAGATGGAGTCTTAAATAAGACTATAATTCCTGTTAGTGACAATAACTTAGATATAGGAAACAATACTTATAATATGGCATCTGTAAATGGATATAATTTTTATATTGATAATTTAGGAGGAATTTTTAATGAACAGAGTGATATGTATATTGATATGACTTCTGGTGCTACTATAGGAGGTGTGCATCCTGGAAGTATAATTATTAAGGGAAGTCTAATAAACTCGTCATTATTACCAGTATTAGGAAATAATCCAGGTGATGCATATTATATATTAGGAGATTTATGGATATATACACAAAACGATGGATGGATAAATAATGGAATTATATCTGGAATAACAGGAACAACTGGTCCATATGGATATATAGGATATAAGGGATATACTGGTTATACTGGATACACAGGTATAACAGGAGTAACAGGTACAACAGGAAATAAAGGATCTTTTGGAAATACAGGACCAATAGGAAGTTCAAGTTCAATTACTGGTACATATAATTTGAATAATTCAGGTGTTTTGTTGCAGAATTCATCTTCAAATTTGTATATAACTGCAACTGGTGGTTTTTTTGTTCATAATTTACAAAGTGGTGTTTTCTTTGATGATTGCACCAATATGGTTTTTAATTTAGCAAGTAAGGAAGTTTCATTTAGTTATGTTGCTGGACCTAAAGGATATACTGGATATACTGGACTCACTGGTTACACAGGATATACAGGTTATACAGGATACACAGGTTATACTGGATATACAGGATATTTAGGATATACTGGTTATAGCGGATATACAGGATATACAGGATATACAGGCTATACAGGATATACAGGATATACAGGTTATACAGGTTATACCGGATATACAGGATATACCGGATATACAGGATATACGGGATATAGTGGTTACACAGGATATACAGGATATACAGGATATACGGGTTATAGCGGATATACAGGATATACGGGATATAGTGGTTATACAGGTTATACAGGATATACTGGAATAACAGGATATAGTGGTTATACAGGATATACAGGATATACAGGATATACTGGATATACGGGAATAACAGGATATACGGGTTTTACAGGATATACCGGTTTTACCGGATATACAGGATTTACTGGAGAATTAGGATATTTAGGATATACAGGATATACAGGTTATACAGGGTATACAGGAAATACAGGTCCACAAGGAAGAATTGGTTATACAGGATATACAGGATATACAGGTTTTACAGGAATAACAGGAAGAACTGGAAGTAGAGGATATACAGGATATACAGGATATACAGGTTTTACAGGAATAACGGGATATACTGGACCAACAGGTTATGAAGGACCTGGAGGTCCAACAGGACCAACAGGATTTACAGGTTATACAGGTTATATAGGATATACAGGACCAAAGGGTCCACCAGGATCAACAACTGGACCCCAAGGAGCAACAGGATCTTTTACTGGAAGAGTAGATAAGAATATTATTCCTTATGCAACATCAACTTTGGATTTGGGAAGCACAGGATATCCGTTTAGAAATATTTTTACAAAACGTCAAACTATTGGTAATTTTGTTGTAGGTCCTACTGGACCATGGGATTCATCTGTTGATCCTTATAAAGTTGCTTTACCTCCAGGAACATTATTCAATAATGTGAATATTCAATATTTGAAATTAATGGGAGCAAGAGCAAGCACAGGTTCTCTTCCTGTATCAGCTGAAAGAGCAGATTGTTATTTAGTTGGTAATTCGATTTATGCGTATAGTCAGTTAAATAAATGGGTAAATGTTGGTCCATTGAGATTAAATGCGACTGGAATAAGTCCTGGAACTAATACAGGTTCAACAGGTGTTACTGGTTTTAGTGGAGTTACAGGACCAACTGGTTTTACTGGTGCTATTAAAACAGGTGCTACAGGTTTTACAGGGTATACAGGAAGAACAGGAAATACAGGTTATAGCGGTTACACAGGATATAGTGGATATACAGGATTTACAGGATATACAGGATTTACAGGGTATACAGGATTTTCTGGATATACAGGTTTTACAGGGTATACAGGTTTTACGGGATACACAGGATTTACTGGATATACGGGTTTTAGTGGATATACGGGTTTTACAGGATTGACAGGGTATACAGGATTTACAGGATATACTGGTTATACTGGTTACACAGGATATACAGGATATACCGGATTTACTGGATATACAGGTTATACAGGATATACAGGATATACAGGATATTCTGGATATTTAGGATATACAGGATATAGTGGATATACTGGTTATACAGGATATACGGGATATTCTGGTTACACAGGTTACAGCGGTTATACAGGTTATACAGGATATACAGGATATACAGGTTTTACAGGCTATACAGGTTTTACAGGATATAGTGGATATACAGGATATACAGGATATACAGGTTTTACAGGTTATACAGGTTTTACAGGTTATACAGGTTATACAGGATATACAGGATATACAGGATATAGAGGATATACTGGTTATACAGGTATAGGATATACAGGATATACAGGTTATACAGGTTATACAGGTTTAACAGGATATAGTGGATATACAGGATATACAGGGTATACAGGGTATACAGGATACACTGGTTATTCAGGTTATTCTGGATATACAGGTTATACAGGATATACAGGATATACAGGATATACAGGCTATACAGGATATACAGGTTTTACAGGATATACAGGTTATACAGGATATACGGGATATACGGGATATACAGGATATAGCGGATATACAGGTTATACAGGATATACAGGATATACAGGTTATACTGGATACACAGGTTATAGCGGATATACAGGATATACAGGTTATACAGGATATACGGGATATACTGGATATAGTGGTTATACAGGATATACAGGTTATACAGGATATACAGGTTATACAGGGTATAGTGGATATACAGGATATACAGGATATACAGGATATACAGGCTATACAGGATATACAGGATATACAGGTTATACAGGATACACAGGTTATACGGGATATAGTGGATATACAGGATATACAGGTTTTACAGGATATAGTGGATATACAGGATATACAGGTTATACAGGATATACGGGATATACAGGTTATACAGGATTTACGGGATATTCAGGTTATACAGGATACACAGGATATACAGGGTATACAGGCTATAGTGGTTATACAGGATATTCAGGATATACAGGATATACAGGATATACAGGGTATACAGGATATACTGGATATACAGGTTATACAGGATACACAGGTTATACGGGATATACAGGTTTTACAGGATATACAGGATATAGTGGATATACAGGCTATACAGGATATAGTGGTTATACAGGATATTCAGGATATACAGGTTATACAGGTTATACAGGTTTTACAGGATATACAGGTTTTACGGGATATACTGGTTATACAGGTTATACAGGTTTTACAGGATACACAGGATATACAGGGTATACAGGATATACAGGATATAGCGGATATACAGGTTTTACAGGTTATACAGGATACACAGGGTATACAGGATACACAGGATATAGTGGATATACAGGATACACAGGATACACAGGATATTCAGGATATACAGGATTTTCAGGATATACAGGATATAGCGGATATACAGGTTATACAGGATATACGGGGTATACAGGTTATACAGGATATAGCGGTTATACAGGATATACAGGTATAGGATTTACAGGATATACAGGCTATACAGGATATACAGGATATACAGGTTATACTGGATATACAGGTTATACTGGATATACAGGTTATACGGGATATACAGGATTTACGGGATATAGTGGGTATACAGGATACACAGGATATAGTGGATATACTGGATATACAGGATATAGTGGGTATACAGGATACACAGGATATACAGGATATTCTGGATATACTGGATTTTCAGGATATACAGGATATAGCGGATATACAGGTTATAGCGGATATACGGGTTATACAGGTTTTACAGGATTGTCAGGATATTCAGGTTATATAGGTTATACTGGATATTCGGGATATTCAGGTTATACAGGTTATACAGGATACACAGGATATAGTGGATATACAGGATACACAGGATATACAGGATTTACAGGTACAACAGGATATAGTGGATATACAGGATATTCAGGATATACAGGATATACAGGATACTCAGGATATACAGGATATACTGGATATACAGGTACATCAGGATATAGTGGATATACAGGATATACAGGATATAGTGGGTATACGGGATATACTGGGTATACAGGATATACAGGTAATTTAGGATATGTAGGATATACAGGATATACAGGTTATACTGGATATAGCGGTTATTCGGGTTATTCTGGATATAGTGGATACACAGGATATAGTGGTTATACTGGATATACAGGTGCAACAGGTTATAAAGGATACACAGGTTATAGTGGATATACAGGTTATACGGGATACACAGGATATACTGGATTTACAGGTACATCAGGATATAGTGGATATACAGGATACAGCGGATATACAGGTTATACAGGTTTAACAGGATATAGTGGTTATACAGGATATACAGGATACACAGGTTATAGCGGATATACAGGTTATAGCGGATATACAGGTTATAGCGGATATACAGGTTATAGTGGATACACCGGATATAGCGGATATACAGGATATAGTGGATATACAGGTTTTACAGGTTATAGCGGATATACAGGTTATAGTGGTTATACAGGTTTTACAGGATATACAGGATACACAGGATATACAGGATATACAGGTTATATAGGTTATACCGGATATAGCGGTTATACAGGATATACAGGTTATAGTGGATACACAGGATATACAGGTTATAACGGATACACAGGATATACAGGTTATACAGGATACACAGGTTATATTGGTTATACAGGATATAGCGGATATAGTGGATTTACAGGTTACACAGGATATACAGGCTATACAGGTTATAGTGGATATACAGGATACACCGGATATAGCGGATATACAGGATATACAGGTTATAGTGGATATACAGGATATTCTGGATATACAGGATATACAGGATTTTCTGGTTTTACTGGATATACTGGTTATACAGGTAAATCAGGATATACAGGTTATAGTGGATATAGTGGATATACAGGATATAGTGGTTATAGTGGATATTCTGGATATAGTGGTTATACAGGATATACTGGATACACAGGATATACAGGTTTAACAGGATATAGTGGTTATACAGGTTATAGTGGATATACAGGTTATACAGGTTTAACAGGATATAGTGGATATACAGGATATTCAGGTTATTCAGGTTATACGGGATACACAGGATATACAGGTTATACAGGATACACGGGTTATACTGGATATACAGGCTATACTGGAAATAGTGGTTTTTCAGGTTATACAGGTTACACAGGTTATTCTGGATATACAGGATATACAGGATATACAGGAAGAACAGGATACACAGGATATACAGGTTATACAGGATATACGGGTTATACAGGATTAACAGGATATACAGGATATAGCGGATATAGTGGATATACAGGTTATACTGGATATACAGGCACAACAGGATATAGCGGATATACAGGATATACAGGATACACAGGTTATACAGGTTATACAGGTTATAAAGGGTATATAGGTTATACAGGGTATAGTGGATATACAGGATACACAGGATACACAGGTTACACTGGATATTCTGGATATACAGGATACTCAGGATACACAGGATATACTGGATATACAGGATTGACAGGATATACAGGATATACTGGATATAGCGGATATACAGGTTATACTGGATACACAGGATATACAGGTTTTACAGGTTATAGTGGTTACACAGGATATACAGGATATACAGGATATATAGGATATACAGGTTATACAGGTTATACAGGTTATACTGGATATACAGGAATAAGAGGTGTTACAGGTTATAGTGGATTTACAGGTTATACAGGATACACAGGATATACAGGATATTCTGGATATACTGGATTTTCAGGTTATACAGGATATACAGGATATACAGGTTATACAGGATATACAGGTTATACAGGATATTCGGGTTATACAGGATATACAGGATACACAGGTTATACAGGATATACAGGATATACAGGGTATACAGGATATACAGGATACAGCGGATATACAGGTTATACAGGTTTAACAGGCTATACAGGATATACAGGATATACAGGATACACTGGATACACTGGATATACGGGAAATACAGGATATACAGGATTTACAGGATATAGCGGTTACACAGGATATACTGGATATACAGGATATACTGGAATAACAGGTTATTCAGGTTATACAGGTTATAGTGGATATACAGGATATACAGGATTTACAGGTTATACAGGATTTACAGGTTATAGTGGATATACAGGTTACAGTGGATACACTGGATACAGCGGATATACAGGTTATACAGGATATAGTGGTTATAGTGGTTATACAGGTTATAGTGGATATACAGGATATAGCGGATATACAGGATATACAGGATATAGTGGATATAGTGGATATACAGGATATAGCGGATATACGGGATATACAGGATATAGCGGATATACAGGATATACAGGATACACAGGATATAGTGGATATACAGGATATACAGGATATAGTGGATACAGCGGATATACTGGATATTCGGGATATACAGGTTATACAGGATTCACAGGTAGTTCTGGATACACAGGATATACAGGATATACAGGATATAGTGGATATACAGGATTCACAGGTAGTTCTGGATATAGTGGATACACAGGTTATACAGGATATACAGGATATACTGGTTTAACAGGTATTACAGGATATAGCGGATATAGCGGATTTACAGGATATACAGGTTATACAGGAAGAACTGGAACTACAGGATATACAGGTTTTACTGGACATACAGGATATAGTGGATATACAGGATATACTGGATATACAGGATTTACTGGTATTATAGGTACTACAGGATATACAGGATATACAGGATATACTGGATATACTGGATTAACAGGCACAATAGGTGTTACAGGATATACAGGATATACAGGATATACAGGATTCACAGGTATTCAAGGAACAACAGGATATACAGGATATACAGGATACACAGGATATACAGGTTCTAGAGGTCCAACAGGATTTACAGGAAGAACAGGATATACAGGATATACAGGATATACAGGAACTAAGGGATATACAGGACCATCTGGACCAGGTGGATATACAGGATATACAGGATATACAGGATATACTGGAAATCAAGGAGTAACTGGCCCATTAGGTTATCTAGGATATCAAGGTCCAAAAGGTCCAACATCTTCAAATACTGGACCAGATGGAGATATTATTTATGGTTATAATTATTCGGATTTCGGATATTGGGAATTTCAAATTTTTGCACAAGGTGGTGTTAATGTACATATTGGTGCAAGTGCTTTGAGAAATCAAAATACAGGTGTTGGATTATATAACGTTGTATTGGGTTACGAAGCTGGGTATTATGCTCAAAGATCAGATAATATTCTAATTGGAAATAACTCGGGTAAATATTATCAAGGTCAGGGAAGTATTGGTATAGGTCAATCTACTATTTTCACAGGACTTACAGATAGTGTTATTGGTATTGGTAATTATGCTGGTTATAAAAATGATTCGTCAAATTCAATAAATATCGGATATAATGCTGGATACTATAATTCAAATGTAGGTTGGATAGGAGTTGGAGGAGCATCGTTAAAATATAACTCAAGTATTGATTATATTTCAAATAATTTATCTAGTAATGTTTTAATTTGGTTAAGTTCTTCTGGTTTACAAAATACTTATTCAACTGATTCTCCAATTACATCATGGAATTCGTTAATTGGAAATTATTCAACAACAAGTTCAAGTTCAAGTTCAGTTCCAACATTAGCATTTGATCCTATAATAAATAATTATGTAGCAAATTTTTCTTTATCTCAGTATCTAACAATTCCTAATTTTTCTTTCAATAATCAAAACTTTTCTATGTTTATGTTATGTCGTCCTCTGCAGACTTCTACCGCTCCTTCAGTTGAATTTATTAACAATACTCACTATTATTATTTTTATCCCAGAGGAGATAATTTATTTAGAATATTTAATAATAGTGGTACAGTTACTGCAACTACTAGTAATACAACAACTTCTAATAATTGGACTTTATATGAATTTATAAGCATAGATTCATCAAATAGTTTGAGATCATCTGCTTATATTAACGGAACTTTATATACAAGTGCAGTGAACAGTCTTGCTGCGCAAACTATAACAGCTGAACTTACTATTAACGCAAGAACATCATATCAATTACAAAATCAATTAGCTGAATTTATTATATTCAATCGTTCACTATCACAAACAGAAAGACAAAGCGTTGAAAAACAAATTCTTTCAAAATTTAATTTACAGTCATTAAATTCAAGCTTATTTTCTTCAAGTGTTAATCTTGCATCATCTACAGATGGACTTTCTTGGACTCCTTATGGAACTCAAATGTTTACTAATGGTGCTAACGCGTTAACTTATGGTAATAATATATGGATTGCAGTTGGAGGATTAGTAACCAAAGTTAATAGTAATACTATTTTATATTCAATTAATGGAACTTCTTGGACAGCAGTAACTAATAGTGCATCTATATTTTCATTATGTGGATATGATGTAGTTTTCGGAAATAATATTTTTGTTGCTGTGGGAAGAGGAACAAATACAATAGCATATTCTTCAAATGCAACTCAATGGACTGGTTTGGGAACAACTGTTTTTAAATATTATGGTTCTGGTATCACTTATACAGGAACATATTATGTAGTAGTTGGAAAAGATGATTTTAATAATATTGCTTACTCATCGAATGCAACATTATGGACTGGGTTAGGAAGAACAATTTTGTACATGGGAAATAAAGTATTTTGGAATAATTCGCAAATACTTGCAAGTGGTATGGCTAATAATCGCTTAATTGTTGGTGGAAATAGTTCTCAAATTTTTACTGATGTTATAAGTAATGAGCAGTTTTATTTTCCAATTTTTGATTCTGGATTGAATAAAATATCTGATATTACATATGGTATGAATACTTTTGTTGCTGTTGGAACATCATCATCATCTGTTTTTACATCATCATCATATCCTTCTCCTTTAAATCGTACTGTTTTAACATCACAACCAGAATGGCCACCGTATACTTCAAATTTAACTTTATATTTAGATGCTGAAAATACGAATTCTTATCCAGGTAGTGGATCAACATGGACAGATTTAAGTGGAAATTCTAATCATATTACTCTTAATAATACAAATTTTTATTCAAGTACAAGAAGTATTGAATTTAATGGAAATAATTCATATGGTGTTAGAGCTGGAATTTCAGGTTTTAATTCTAGCACATGGACAGTCATATTTTGGATTTATTTAGGTAGAAGTCCATCATCACGTCAAGCATTATTTTGTGTAAATAGACCACCTTTGAATGATGAACTTGTTATGGAAATTAGCACAATTTTTGATTATAGTTCAGGTTATGGAATAAATGGAATTGCACCAACTAATCCCATAACTACTACAGGATTTTATCAAATTGCTTTTGTAAAAAATGGTCCATCACTTACGGGTACTTGGTATATTAATGGTAGAAGTAATGGTACCACTACTTTACTTAAAAATGCTACTTATAATATGTCAGGTCAAATTGATATAGGAAGAGATCCTGTAAGTGGTTTATATTTAGGTGCAAACATAAGTTCTATTATGATTTATTCTTATGCTATGTCAGCAGAACAAATTGTTAACGATTTCAATACTAAATTAGGAGTTTCTATATCTCCAATATATTCTACAATCTCAATATCATTTAATAAAGGTGAAACTTGGACTGGTTTAGGAACAACTGTATTTTCCACTACTGGAAATGGAATCAACTATAATGGAACATATTTTGTTGCTGTTGGTGATGATATTAAAAATTCAATTTACTATTCTAGTAATGGAATTATATGGACTGGATTAGGACAAGATATTTTTTCTGTTGGAAATAAATTATTTTCAAATAGTAATTTTGTTTTAGGTACAGGTGACGCAGGTACTATTTTAGTTTCTGTAGGTGAAAGTTTTTCATATAGTAGTGTTCCATCTTTAATAAATTGGTACAACGCAAATACGATATCAGTTTCAAATTTAGGTGCTTCTACTTGGACAGGTTTAGGAACTACAATATTTTTTGAAAGAGGAAATTCAGTTACCAATAATGGAACAATTTGGGTTGCTGTTGGTAAAGGAAATAATACAGTTGCTTATTCTTCAAACACAAATCCAACAGTTTGGACAGGATTATCAACGTCAATTTTTGGTATTTCAGGTAATGCTATAATATGGGATGGAAGTCAATTTATTGCTGTTGGTTCATGTAATTCAAATACATTAGCTTATTCATCAAATGGAACTCAATGGATTGGATTAGGAACTACTAATTTTTATAATGCTAAAAGTATTGCTTATAACAATACTAATTTATATGTTACTGGTTCTACAGCAAGTTATGTTGTTTATTTTGGAGGTAATACATATAGTAGTGTATCTTTGAAATATACTACATCATTAATTACATCTGGTCCTACTATATCAACTACTGATTATATTACAAATAATTTATCATCAATTGTTTCTATATGGTTAAGTCCAACTACATTACAGAATACATATATAGAAGGACAATCAATATCAAGATGGAATTCTTTAATTGGTAGTTATTTTGCTACGGGTCCAGAAAACACGCCAGAACAACCGACATTTACATATAATAATTTAGCAAAGAATTATGTTGCAAATTTTGCTAATTACCAGTATATGACAGTTTCAAATTTTTCTTTGAATGTTCAGGACTTTTCATTGTTTATAGTATGTTGTCCGTTACAAACAAATACTGTTTTTACAGAATTAGGTACTGCTACAGAAAATAATCCTGGGTTTTATTTTCAACCAATGGGTAGTAATTTATTTTATATTAGAAACAATAGTAATCAAGCAATTGTTAGGACTACATCAAATTACATAGTAGCTAATAAGTTTGTACTTTATGAATTAATAAGTTATGATCCATCCAATAGTAACAAAACATCATTTTATATTAATGGAACTTTGAGAGAATCTATCGCTAACAATATTTCATCATCAACAGTAACAAATACGTTATATATAAATACCAGAGCCAATGGTTTATATAAAGGTGATAATATTTTTTCTGAATACATTATATTCAATCGTTCATTGACACAAACGGAAAGACAAGGTGTTGAACAGCAGCTTCTTTCAAAATATAATATAGTAACACCATTTGATAATTATTCTAATGCTAATTTATCTAATAATAATGCTACATATGATATTGAAAATAATGGAGCGAAAGGAATATTTGTTTCTGCTGGAGGATATTTAGGTAATCCAATTTCATATAGTTCTAATGGAACTTCTTGGACTGGAGTTAGCACAACAACATTTTTTACTGATATTCCTAATAAAACAGCTTATGGATTAGCAACAAAAAGTAATAGTTCATTTATTGCTGTTGGAGATGGATATACATCTACTATAAGTTATGGTAATAGTTCAGGAAGTGTTTGGTCTGGAACTGATAAAACAGTGTTTTATATTGGAAATAAAGTTATTGCCACTAGTAGTATTGCTATTGCTAGTGGTATAAGTAATATAAATTATTTATTATTAGGAAGTGGAACAAACTCAATGATTTACACAAATAACATTTTAGGAACAAATAATTTTTCGGTTACAGGTAATTCAACAACATTATTCAATATATTAGGAAATTCAGCAGTTTATGATAATAAAAATTCAATAGTAGCTGTTGGTTCAGGACAAAATTCTATTGTTATTTCTAAAAATAATCCTTATGTTTGGACATCCTTAGGAACAACAATATTTTCATCTTCAGGAAATTCAGTAACTTATGATGGTGTTAATTTTGTTGCTGTTGGTAATGGAGTATTAAATACTATTGCTTATTCTTCAGATAGTTTGAATTGGACAGGATTAGGTAATAGTATTTTTAGTGTTGGTTATAATGTTTCAAATGTTTCAAATAATACAATGTTTGCTAGTGGAAAAAATAATATTGTGTATGTTGTACTATCAACGAAACAAGGATATGTTGGTGTTGGTTCTAGTACAATTTCATCAGGACAAAATAACTTTTTGAGTTTGAATGGTCAAGGATCTGGTATTTTTACAACAAAAGGTAATGAAGTAGATAATAATAAAAATCCTACAAATCCTTTTTGGGTAGCTGTAGGACAAGGAGGTAATACTGTTGCTTATTCAATTTATGGAACAACTTGGGTTGGCTTAGGAACTTCATTATTTACAACAGCTGGTAATGGTGTTGTTTGGAATGGTGTTAAATTTATTATTAGTGGTGAAGATACAAATAATACTTTATATTATTCATCGAATGGAATTACATGGTCTTCATTAGGAAATTCTATATTTTACACAGGTAATAAATTAGCAGCATCTTTAGTAAATAATGTTGTTGTTGGAACAGGAAAGATTTTTGTAAGATATGTTGCTGTAGGTAGTGGAACTAATACAGTTATCTACGGTAGTAATACGTCATGGACTGGATTAGGAACAACATTATTTTCTATTCGAGGAAACGCTGTTGTAAATCAAAGTTCTACCACTACATCTGGAACTAATATCTATGTCGCAGTTGGACAAGGAACTAATACAATTATTTATAGTACTAATTATGGAACATCATGGACTGGTTTAGGAACTACTATATTTAGTGTTAGTGCTAATAGTATTACTTATAATGGTAGTTATTTTGTTGTTGTTGGAGAAGATACTACAAAAAATATTGCTTATTCAACAAATGGTTCAGTATGGACTGGTATTAATTCAACACTATTTTATTATCCTATCAGTGTTGGTTCAAATGGTGTAAATAATTTTATAGGAAGTCAAGCTAAAATAAACACTGTTTCAGTTGGTTCAGGTACAAATACTATTGCTGTTGCTGTAAAATATCCTTCAAGTTGGACAGGATTAGGTACTACAATCTTTAGTACAAGCGGTAAAGGTGTTACAAATAATAATTCTAATTTATGGGTTGCTGTTGGTTCTGGAACAAATACAATTGCTTATAGTACTTCCATTAATCCAACTATTTGGGCTGGATTAGGAACTACAATATTTACAACAAGTGGACAATCTATAGTATATAATGGAACAAATTTTGTGGCAACAGGTAATGGAACAAATTCATTGGCTTATTCGTCAAATGGAAGTACATGGACAGGTTTAGGAACAACTATTATGAATACAGGAAATACATCATTAGAAACATCACCTTTATATATTTTCACATTGGAAAGTAGTGCAAATCCTATTGTATATTCAACAGATTTGGTATCAATGAATACTATACCTTCAGGTAATATTGGTGGTGGAACTGCTTATACTAGAATAGGTTATAACGGAGTAACATTTTTAATTGTATCATATGCATATACTAATTATACAGTTGGAAATTTCGCATATACTAACAATTTTATAAATTGGACTTCATATAGCACATCATTAACTATAAATGATATTGCTTGGTTTAATAATTTGTGGATAGTAAGATGTAAAAATAGCGCGACAATATTTGCTTATTCTTCAGATGGTATTAACTGGACAAATTTAAATAATGGAATATTTGATGCAGGAGGTATATTTGATGATTATAAATTATCTGTTGGAAATGGTATTATATTATCTATTGGATCTGGAACAAATACTGTTGCATATTCTACGAATGGAACAATTTGGGTTGGTTTAGGAACACCGATTGCAAATCCTGTGAAAATTGGATGGAATGGTTCAAAATTTGTAGCTATTGCAACAAATTTTTCATCTATTTCATCTAATGGAACTCAATGGAGTCTTTCAAATCAAGTATTTTCATCTCTCAGTAAAGACCAAATTATTTGGGATGGAGTAAAATGGCTTATTTTAGGTAATAATAACAATATTTATACATCTTATGATGGAATCACTTGGTATAATGTATCTATAACATCAGGATTGAGTTTATATTCAATAAATTATGATTATGCAACAAATACATATTTAGGATTTTCGTTAACTACAACAACAAGATTTTATTCATCAAAAGATGGTATAACTTGGACCATTAAATATAATTATGGTTCATTATTGCCGTCATTCTCACAGGGTAATTATTTTATGCAACCTCTAAAAATATTTTATGTAAATCTTGATACATCTTTAGCAAATGTTGGAATATGTTCATCCAATACCGGAAATTTAGTTGTTGGTGGACAATATTATGGAAAATTTGTTGCTGTTGGAACTGGAAATAGTCCAATATCATACGGTAATGGATTTCTAACATTTGGAAATACCAATTTATATAGAAATATTTTTAGAGATCTGGGTAATCAGATAATTTCAAATGGAAGTTTTTACTTATCAGTTGGAAGAGGAAATAATTCTATAGCTTATAGTAATAATGAAGGCACTATTTGGACTGGTTTAGGAACATCTATTTTTAGTATTATGGGTTCAGGTGTAACATGGAGTGGAACTAATTATGTCAGTGTAGGTTCAGGAACTAATACAATTGCTTATAGTACAGATGGAACATCATGGACTGGATTGGGAACATCGATATTTTCATCATTTGCAAATAAAGTTATTTCAAATACATCAAATATTTTAGCAAGTGGTGATTCACAAGTTTATTTACAAGTTTTTGTAGGTTCTGGAACTAATACAGTTGCTTTCACTTTTACAGATTTTACAACTTCATTAACTGGATTAGGAACATCAATATTTTCTACATCTGGTAATGCTGTATGCTATGATGGAACATATTTTATAGCTGTTGGTTCAGGAACTAATACAATAGCTTTTTCTAATTCAACTGATAATGCTATTCCATATGGATGGTCTGGATTAGGAACAACTGTATTTACTACTTCTGGTAATGATGTTTGTTATGATGGTACAAAATATATTGCGGTTGGTTCTGGATTAAATAGTATTGCATATTCTTCAAATCGTATAACATGGACAGGTCTATCAACAAGTATTTTTACTTCAGGTTTATCTGTTGCTGCTAATAATTCAGGAAGAGTGGTTGCTGGAGGTTCAGGAACGACAAATACATTAGCATATTCTTTAAATAATGGAGTTACTTGGACAGGTTCAGGAACAACAATATTTTCGTCTCAATGTAATAAAATTATTTATGGACTAGGAAAATGGGTAGCTGTTGGATTAGGTACTAATTCAATAGCTTATTCAAGTAATGGTTCATCATGGACTGGTCTTGGAACAACTATACTAAGTATTTCAGGTAATTCAGTTGCAACTGATAATAATATATTTGTTATTGTAGGTTCTGGTTCTGTGAATAATGTAGCTTACAGTACAAATGGAATAAATTGGTATGGATTAGGTACAACTATTTTTACATCAAGTGGAAAATCTGTAAACTGGACAGGAAAGTATTTTATTGCATCTGAAACAAGTACACCTAATAATTTCTTTAGTAGCAATGGTATAACATGGACCGAATTTAATAATAGTATTATTACAACTCAATTGAATAATGTATCATATTCCACTTTATCAACTTATAATTCAAATTTGAATTATCTTCTATATGGAACTGGATATGATTTTATTAATTATAATAAAAAAGGTCTTATATCATCAGCTTCTGATGGAAGAACTGGATATGCTAGTTATCTTAATGATATACCTGGAAGTCCTCCCCTTGCATTTGCAAAAAGTTCATCTTTATATGTAACTATATCAACTGCTGGAATTGCATATTCAACAGTTCTTAATACAACTACATGGACAACCGTTACTGGCGCTATTACATCTGGATGTGATGTTGTATATGGTTATGATAAATTTGTTGCTGTTAGTACATCTGGAACTATTGTATATTCATTTAATGGTACACAGTGGAGTAGTCTGGGTAATATTTTATCAGCTACAAGTATTACTTTTGTAAAATATAAAAATAATTTGTTTTTTACTAATGCTTTTGCTTCACCAAATACTTTAGCTTATTCAACTAATGGTACGCAATGGTCATGGACAGGATTAAGCACGACAATTTTTCCTAATGGTGTAACTGTAATGGATTATGGAAACTCTAAATATTATGCTTTATATGGAAGTTTGTTAGCTTATTCAACTAATTTAACTACATGGACTACAGTTTCAACACCAAGTTCCGGATATGTAGGTATGGTATATGGAATAGGTAATATATTTTTAATGAATAATACTACAGTTTATTATTCACCTGATGGATCTTCTTGGAATTCGTATAATCATGGTCAAACTTCCTTAACTCAATTTTATTATGATAAAACAACTTCTCAATTCTTTCTTCTTGGTACAGGAACACCAATTTCTTGGGGTATTAATGGATGGGTTTCAAGAGATGGATTATCATATACAAAAATAATTGACTCTTCTACTCTTTATCCTGGAGGTTATAAAACACCTTATTCTAGTGGTAAAATGTTCTTTGATTCTTCATCTGTTACAATTACTTCTAATAATTCACTTGCTTTTTCATCAAATAATGGAACTACTTGGACAGGACTTGGTAATACTGTTTTTACTTCAGGAAATGGATTAGCATATGGAAATTCTACTTATGTTGCTACTGGAAAAGGAACAAATACTTTAGCATATTCATCAAATGGAACATCATGGACAGGATTAGGTTCTAGTATTTTTACTAATTATGCTAATGATATTGTATATAGTTCTGGATTAAGTTTATTCGTTGCTGTTGGTAATGGAACAAATTATGTAGCTTATTCATCGGATGGAATTACTTGGTCTGGTTTAGGTACAACTATATTCAATGTAATTGGTAACTCTATTAATTGGACTGGAAATTATTTTATTGCTAGTGGTTATTCAACAAACAATACTACATTGTCTTATAGTTCAGATGGAACAATATGGACAAATTGGTCTGGATGTTCTCTAACAACTATGATACCGAATTCAGTATTAATTTTAGCTACAACAGTAACAAATACTTTAGCTTATTCTTCAACAAATGGAACAACATGGACAACATTAGGAGCTTCTGTTTTCAGTATACAAACGAATGGTGTTTCTTTCAGTAAAAATTTGTATGTAGCAACAGGACAGGGTATAAATACACTAGCATACAGTTCAAATGGAACAGTTTGGACAGGACTAGGTTCAACTATATTTACAATTAGTGGAAACGGTGTAGTAGGATATAATGGATTTTTTGTTTCAGTAGGAAAAGGAATAAATACTATTGCTTATAGTTATAATGGAACTCAATGGAATGGATTAGGAAATACAATTTTTGGATATTTCGGACAATCTGTTTCATATACTGGAGTATATTATATTGCAAGTGGTATCGGAGTAAATACGATGGCCTATAGTTTGAATGGATTTACATGGACAGGACTGGGTGTGACTATTCATTCATTGATTGGAAATTCTTCATCTACTTTAATAGAAAATTCAGGATACAATACTTTATCATATTCAACAAGTAATGGAACCTCTTGGAGTGGTTTAGGATCATCTATTTTTACTATTCAATGTAATAATATTAAATATGCTAATACTACTTATATAGCACTTGGACAAGGAACAAATACTATAGCAACATCTACTGATTTAACTACATGGACTGGATATGGAACAAGTATTTTTGCTATTTCTGGAAATGATATTGTTTATAGCTCAACTTTATCTTTATATGTTGCTGTAGGACAGGATACTTCAAATAATGTTTATTATTCATCTGATTTGACATCATGGACAGGTCTTGGAACAACAATATTTTCTATTCAAGGAACATCAGTTACATGGACTGGTTACTCATTTTATGCAACTGGAGTTGGCGTAAATACAATTGCTTACAGTTTTAATGGTATAATTTGGACAGGTTTAGCATCTACGTTGTTTAGTGTGATAGGAAGTGGATTTATAGGTCAAAATATTGGAAATACACTAGCTTATGCAAGTGATGGAACAAGTTGGTATGGATTAGGTCAAACTATTTTTTCAAATCAAGGTTATGGTATTACTTGTGGAAATAATTTATGGGTAGCTACAGGAGAAGGATTGAATACTTTAGCATATTCATCAGATGCAGTTACATGGGTTGGATTAGGAACAACTGTATTTTCGTTAGCTGGATACAGTGTAGCAACTAATAATATTATTTTTGTTGCTTGTGGAAATAATAATTCTAGCTATCGTGTTGCATTTAGTAATACATCTGCAACAATATGGACTTTAGTAAGTATGGGTTATAGTGAAGCAAATAAAGTTTACTGGGATGGTTTCAACTTTTTAATAGCAGGTTCTACATTATCTGTTAGTTCATCAGGAATATCATGGACTAGTTATTCTAATTCTTTTCTTACACCAGCAAATTCTATTTCTTCATTAAGTACTACTCTTCCATATTATTCTTCTATATTTATTGGATCTGGTGCTGGATATAATACCCTAGCTTATTCATTAGACGGAATAGATTGGATAGGAAATGGTTCAACTATATTCTCTATTTCAGGAAATGGTTTTGTTACAAATAATCAAAATAACTTCTGTTTAGCTTTAGGTAGAGGAGCAATTAATACACTCGCTTATTCTACAAATAGTGGTATATCATGGACTGGTCTTGGAAAAACTGTATTTAGCAATGTCGCTCATCAGGCTATATATGATTTTGGAAAATTTTTCGCAGTAGGTGATGATTCATCTAATACGATTTCATATTCAACAAATGGAACTCAATGGACTGGTTCAGGAAATAGTATATTATATGTAGGAACAGGAATTACAAGTAATGGAATTTCGACTATGGTTGCTACTGGAAAATTATCAAAGACTTTTGCGGTTTCTGGGGGTTCAGGTAAAAATACTCTTGCTTATACATATAATGGTACTAACTGGATTGGTTTAGGAACGACAATTTTTAATAATGTCGGTAATTCTGTTTTTTACAATGGATCGTTATGGATTGCTGTTGGAGGAATAAATAATACTCTAGCTTATTCAACGGATGGATTAGTTTGGACAGGATTGGGTTCATCAATATTTTCTTTAGGTGTTGATATAATTTATAATACAGGTTTATCTTTGTGGATTTCAGGAGGTTCTGGTACAAATTCCATAGCTTATTCAAGTAATGGAACACAATGGACTGGATTAGGTTCTTCAATTTTATCAACATTAAATAAATTGGCTACTGATAATAATACAAGAATAGTTGCTGTTGGAAATCCTGTTTCTTATAATTTGATTGCAACAGGACAAGGAACTAATACATTAGCTGTTAGTACCGATGGTACAAGTTGGATTGGATTAGGAACAACAGTATTTTCTACTGTTTGTAATAATGCAACTTATGATAGTATAGGTACGATTGTTGCTGTTGGAAGTTCAAATAATACTATTGCTTATTCAATAAATAATGGTACATCTTGGACTGGTTTGGCGTCAACATTGTTTACAACTTCTGGTAATGATGTAGCTTACGGAAATAGTTCTTGGATAGCTGCAGGTAGTGGAACTAATAGTTTAGTTTATAGTTCGAATGGTATTTCTTGGACTGGATTAGGAACAAATATGTTTAATAATAATCCCGCACGTTCAGAAGTAGTTTACACAACAGCAGGAACATATACATGGGTATGTCCTTCTGGTGTTACATCAGTAAGTGTAGTTTGTGTTGGAGGAGGAGCAGGTGCTTCACAATCGTTATATTCTCCTATTGATACAAGTGGAGAAGTAGGAGGTGATTCATATTTTATAAATCCATCAACTGTAAGAGGTATGGGAGGAAGTGGAACAACAGGTGGGTCATATATAGGTGATGGAGGTGGTGTAGGTGGTTCAGGTGCTGGAGTATTATTTGGCGGAGCAGGTGCTGGAGGTTATTCTGGAAATGGAGGTATTAGTGGTGGTGGTAATGGAAGTGGTGGAGGAGGAGGAGGAGGAAATTATAATGATAATCCTAATTATGCAATAAAAGCAGGTGCTGGTGGAGGAGGTGTAGGTTTGATAGTTGCTGGTTCCAATGGAGTTGGAGGTTCATCAAGCAGTAGTAGTCCCGCTTATGGAGGTGGAGGATCAGGAGGAAACGATGGAGTAACATTTTCTAATCCTTCTGTTAATGTTATGGTTGGAGGAAACGGAGGAAATTATGGTGGTGGAGGAGGAAGAGGAGGACATTTTTATATTCCTCTATATACATCTAATGGAGCTGGAGGAGGTTTAGGATATAAAACAAATATTTCAGTTACTCCTGGAAATTCCTATACAGTAGTTGTAGGTAGTGGAGGAACAACAACATCCAAAAATTTATGGTTAACAGTTGGTACAGCAGAAAAAGTCAAATATTCAACAAATGGTACACAATGGGCTGATAATTCAAATAATGTAGGTTTATTCGCTACAGAAGGAATATCAATAGCTTATGGTAATAATACATGGATTGCTATAGGTAGATATAAATTATTTGGAACAACAATTTCGATTAATATTATTTCTTCTCCTGATGGATACACATGGAGTAATTATGGTTCAGTATTATTCAGTAATAACTGTACTCCAGGAGTTATATTTTATGGAAATATTTGGGTAATTGGTTCTAATTTATTTAACACACCAAGTATTGATAATACAATGGCTTACTCTTCAAATAATGGTTCAACATGGGTTGGTTTGGGAAATACTATTTTCACAAATGGTTGTTTGGGATTATATTATGCAAACAGTAGATGGGTTGCTGGAGGTAGAGGAGGTAATTCTCTTGCTTATTCAAGTGACGGTATTACTTGGATTGGATTAGGTACAACAATTTTCAATATTTGTAACTCTGTTTTTTACGGAAATAGTATTTGGATTGCAGCTGGTTCGTCAACAAATACTCTTGCTTATTCTTCTGATGGTACAATATGGACAGGATTAAGTAATACTGTTTTTACAACAACTGGATATGGAGTTAGTTACGGAAACTCAACGTGGGTAGCTGTAGGTTCCGGAACAAATACAATAGCTTATTCAAGTGATGGTACTATATGGACAGTATTAGGATCTACAATATTTACAACTGAAGGTCGTTCAATTTATTATGCTGATGGAGTATGGACTGTAGCTGGTTCAGGAACTTATACATTAGCATATTCAACTGACGGAGCTACTTGGATTGGTTCAAGTACCGATTCTTTTTGGGCTTCTCAATATGGTAATAATGCATTTGCTAGAGGAGGTACGGTAACTGATGTTTCAGGAAACGGTGGTTCAGGTGCTGTTAGAATCGTATGGGGTAATGGTAGATCATATCCTTCAACTTTGACATCTGATATAATAACAATAGAACCAAGTGTAGGAACGTGTATAACTTACGGTAATGGAACTTTTGTTGCAGGTAGTTCAGGTTCATATAAATTAGCTTCATCTACAAATGGTACAACTTGGACAGGTATTGACTTCCAATTATTTTTTACAGTCAATGCGGTTGGATATGGTAATAATTTATGGATTGTAGGAGGTCCTGGATATTCCACTAATTCCTTAGCATATTCTAGTAATCTATCTACATGGACTCCAATAGCAAACAGTAATACATTATGTTCTAGTGTAAGTTGTTTGTCATATTTGAATAATACAATATGGATAGGAACAGGTTCTGGTGCTACTAATAATATTTTTTATTCTACAAATGGAACACAATGGACAGGATTAGGAACAACACTAATTTCAGGAGCAGGAAGTAAAAAGGCAGTGTACTATAAAGGAAAATATATATTGGGAGGAAATACTCCTAACACATTCCTTTCATCTACTAATGGAACTTCTTGGGTAGGATATGGATCTTCATCTATTTTCACAACATCTTGTACAAGTTTCTTAATAAATGTTCCTGATATTTCATCTATAATATATTCATCAAATGGAACAAACTGGACACAAGCTTCTAAATTATTTGATATTGGATATGGTGTTGCATATAATGGAAGTAATTTATGGGTTGCATCAGGTTATTCTTCTATTAATCCAAATACTTTAGCTTATTCAAGTAATGGTACAACATGGATTGGTTTAGGTAAAACAATATTCCCAACTGTTTGTTATAGTATTGTTTATGGAAATAATAAATGGGTTGCTTCAGGAGGTTTAATTTCTACAAATAATGGTAATATTGCTTATTCTACTAATGGAACTCAATGGACTTCTATAACTGGTAATATTTTTAATACAAATGCATTGAGTTATTTTGATGGATTATTTTATCAAGGTGGTTCAAATTATAGTAATATAATGGTCTCTGGAGGAGAAGGTGATAATTCGCTAGCTTATTCTTTTAATGGAACGCAATGGACTGGAATATCAATATTTGCCACTGGATGTTATACTTTATTTTTCGGAAATGGAATATGGGTTGCTGGAGGAGCAGGTATAAATTCATTAGCATATTCTTATAATGGAACACAATGGTTTGGATTAGGAGTTAATAATTTTACAACAAAATGTGCAGCATGTTATTACGGAAATAATTTATGGCTTGCAGCAGGTTCTGGTACATATACGTTAGCTTATTCAACTACTGGAACAACGTGGGTTGGATTAGGTAATACTATTTTTACAAGTGTTGGTCAGGCTTTGATTTACAATTATGGAATATGGATTGGAGGAGGTGTAGGAACTAATACATTAGCATATTCAATTAATGGAACACAATGGACTGGATTAGGATCAACAATATTTACAACAGGATGTTATTCATTAGGATTTGGAAATTCGATTTATGTAGCAGGAGGTGTTGGTACAAATGGATTAGCATACTCATATAATGGAACACAATGGACAGGTATCGGAACTTCAATATTTACAAGTTGTTTCTCTGTATATTATGGAAATAATTTATTTGTTGGTGTTGGTAGCGGAACAAATACTTTAGCATATTCAAGTAATGGTTTGGTATGGACTGGATTAGGTTCTTCAATATTTACAGGAACTCCCACAACCGGCTCTGTAACTTTTTCTACATCTTTTAATAGATGGGTTGCAGTATCAATGAACACCATTGCTTATTCAAGTAATGGAACTCAATGGGTTGTAATAGGTGCTACAATATTTGTAAAAGGTAATAGTGTAGCATCAAATAATCAAGCATCCGTTCAAGTTTCATACGATGCAGTTAATTGGGTAGGATTAGGAACTTCTGTTTTTACTATTTCTGCTAATAATGTAGGATATAATACTACTACTTCATCAATAAATAATACTCTTGCTTTTTCAACAAATAGTGGTATTTCTTGGAGTGGTTTAGGTTCATCAATTTTCAACATTCAAGGTAGAGCAGTAACTACAAATGGGTCAGTATTTGTTTCAGTAGGTCAAGGAACAAGTTTTTCTATTGGATATTCATCTGATGGTATTAATTGGAATGGAGTTGTTGGAAGTAAGAATATTATTGATACAGGATTTTGTGTTAGTCAATTAAATAATTTTTGGTTAGTAGGAGGAACTGGAAATTTTTCTATTGCCTATTCAACAAATACAACACAATGGACTGGAATTTCTGGAATCACATCAATTTTACCAATAGTTAATTCTATTTCTTATGGAGGAGGAAATAGTGTATGGATAGCAAGTGGATATTCACTAAATTCTTATAGTTTAGCATATTCAATAAATGGAACACAATGGAATGGATTATTAAGTTCTATTAATCTTTTTGCTATTGGAGCAGGTGTTTTATCTTCTTCATCAACATTGAAACCACAAATGGTAACAGTAAGAACAAGTTCAAATGATAACCTTTTTATATCAGATAATTTATATGTTTGGAACAGTGTTAAGATACCTAGTTTAAATTCAAGAACGAACTGTATTGCATATGGTAATGGAATTTTTATTTCTAGTTCTGATGTTGCTGGAACCGGTTATACATCATCATTAATTTCTTATTCAACTGATTTGAAAAATTGGTCAGTAGCCGCAACATTTACTTTGGCGAGTACTGTAAATTCAGTTATTTACGGAAATGGTTTATGGTTGGCTTTTGGACTTTCTGGTTCTGGTCCAAATTCTATATCATATTCTACAACAAATGGAACTACATGGGTAGGATTAGGTACATCCATTTTTACTAATGCTAGAAATGGAGCTTACGGTAATAATATATATGTTGCTGTTGGTGTTGGTCCAAATACTATAGCATATTCAACAAATGGTACACAATGGATAGGTTTAGGAACAACTATTTTTACTTCAACTGGAAATTGTGTTGCTTTTGGTTCAGGATTATTTGTAGTAGGAGGAGAAGGTACATCAATATTAGCATATTCTTATGATGGATTTAGTTATACAAGAGTTAATAGCGGACTAGGAATGGCACGAATAAATACTGTTTTATTTTCAAATGATGTATGGTTTGCTGGAGGTACTTTATCAAGTAGTTACAACTTTGTTTCACGTTCAAATAATGGAATACAATGGTCAACTACTGGTCTTACTGATTATGGTCAAATATTTTCAAGTAATTATTTTAATAAAAAATATTTTTTTCATGGACAGTCAAATGCTGTTGTAACTAATTCAACAACAGATATCAGAGAAGGTGGTGGTTACTATAATCCTTATCCAACTGGTATTACTGGATTAACATCTATTAAATATTCATGTACTGGATTAATACCATCATCTTCTTCAAATACAGTTGCTTTATCAACTAATAATGGATCTTCATGGACTGGTTATGGATATTCAATATTTGAAATTTCAGGTAATGGAGTTGCTTTTGGAAATTCAAATTATGTAGCAGTAGGACAAGGTATTTTAAACACGATATCTGTTTCAACAGATACTACTACTTGGGTTGGTATTGGTAAAGCTACATTCGCTTCTTCAGGATTTGGTATTTGTTTTAGTTCTACATTATCTTTGTTTGTTGCAGTTGGTTCAGGTACAAATACTATCGCCTATTCACCTGATGGTTATTCTTGGAGTAATTTAGGAACTACAGTATTTTCGAATGCAGGAACATCAGTTGTTTGGTCTGGAAATTATTTTATTGCTACTGGAAATGGTACAAATATATTTGCTTTCAGTTCATTTGGAAGTATATGGACATCAACAACAACATCTCTTTTAGGAATGACAACTTTTACAACATCTGGACTTGGTGTGACTACATATTCTTCAAAAAGTCCTATTTGGGTTTATGTTGGTTCAGGAAATAATACTATTGCTTACAGCACTGATAATTTTACTTATATTGGGTCAGGAAAAAGTATTTTTAATGGTTCAGGAAATGCAATTATTTCATCAAATAATACATTATTTATAGCTGTTGGTCTTGGTTCAACTAATACTATTGCTTATAGTTCTAATGGACTATTATGGACTGGATTAGGAAATACAATATTTTCAACAAGTGGAAACGATATAATTTGGACTGGAAATAATTATGTTGCTATTGGTTCTGGATCCACTAATACTTTAGCATATTCATTAAATGGTACTCAATGGACAGGATTAGGTACAACTATATTTGATAATGGATTATGTTTAGCTACTAATGGCGTTGGAAATGTTGTATCTGGAGGTTCTTTATCTAACAATACTACTTTTTGGATAGCATTAGGTTCTGGAGGAAATAATATGGCATATTCAATAAATGGAATAACTTGGATAGGTATGGGTACAACTATATTTAGTACACAAGGTAATTTTGGTATATATGCTAATAATTTGTATATAGCTGTTGGAAGTGGAACTAACACAATTGCTTATAGTTCTAATGGAACATCTTGGAATGGACTTGGTGTTACATTATTTTCAACATCTGGAAATGGTATTGCTTATAATGGAACAAATCTATTCGTAGCATGTGGACAAGGAACTAATACCTTAATTTACAGTGCTAACGGAACATCTTGGACATCTTTAGGAACATCTATCTTCACAACAGCATCTACATCTGTTTATTTTGCTAATAGTTTATGGATAAGTACAGGACAAGGAACAAATTCCATAGCTTATTCAAGTAATGGAACTCAATGGACTGGTTTAGGAACAACAATATTTAGTGTAAGTGGATCATCTGTTTATTATGGAAATTTATTATGGATATCTGGAGGACAAGGAACATCAAATACACTTGCTTATTCATCCGATGGATCAACATGGACTGGACTTGGTAAAACAATCTTTTCCACATCTTGTGCAGATGTTTATTACGTTAATAATTATTTATGGTTTGCTACTGGAAGTGGAACAAATAGTTTAGCTTATTCATCAGACGGAACTATTTGGACAGGATTAGGCACAACTCTATATACTTCTGGACTTTCAATTTATTATTCAAATGGAGTTTATTTGACAGGTGGTTCTGGAACAAATACATTAAGTTATTCATATAATGGAACAGTTTGGTTAGGAATGGAACAAAATGTTTTTACAACTTCTTGTAATGGATTATTTTCAAATTATAATTCAACTACATTTAGTTTAAATAATACACTTGCTTATTCAACTGATTATGGAACATCATGGACTGGATTAGGAACAACTATTTTTACAAATAGTTGTAATAAAGTTTATTATGCTTCTAATATATATGTTGCTGTAGGTGATGGTTCTAATTCTATTGCTTATTCAAGTGATATGATAAATTGGTCCGGATTAGGAACAACTATTTTTGATAAAGGTTATGCTATATTTAACTATAATGGATTATGGTTGTCTGGTGGTCTTGGTTCTAATTCAATCGCATATTCATCTAATGGAACTCAATGGACAGGTTTAGGTACAACTTTATTTAGTTTTGGATGTTATGGTATTAATTATGCTGGAGATTACTGGATGGCTTTTGGTATAGGTAATAATTCTATTGCTTATTCACTTAATGGAACTATATGGACATTAGCATTATCTAGTAATAATATATTTACTATAGGTGAAAATGTCTCGTATATTAATTCTAATTATTCATTAATTAATGTTGCTGTAGGAGATCATAGACTTGGATATAATATGGCTGTATCTTTCAATTCATATACTAATTGGTACACTCATACAAATTGTTTTACAGGTGGTACAGTAGTTAATATTGAGTATGGTAATGGTATTTTTGTGGCAACAAGTACTTCATCAAATCCTCGATTAGCATTTTCTTATAATGGAATTAATTGGAGTATAACTAGATCTTCACATTTAGTTAATTCTGTTGGTGCATCTATCGCTTATGGTAATGGAATTTTTGTTGTTGTTGGAAAAGATTCATCAAGTAGTAATGTTAAATTGATTTATTCAACAAATGGTATTGATTGGACAGTTGCTTCTAATTTTAGTAATATTTTTACTACAACGACAGATGGTTTAGCATGTAGAGTTAGATTCTTGAATGGTAAATTTTTTGCAATTGGATATGGATCTACATTAAATAATGTAGCAATATCTACAGATGGAATTAATTGGAGTGGCAGAGGTGTTATCAACAGTATAGCATACAACAAACAAAATAGTAATTTTAATTATATTGATATTATTTATGGTAATGGTTTATATTTATTGAATTTCGGAGGTAGCGTTTATTGGACATCAACTAATGCTATAAACTGGACAAGTAGAAATACTCCAGTACCATTTTATGATACACCTGCTTATGTCTTTGGAAATAATATTTTTATAGCTGGTGGTTTTTATTCTCTTCGTATTAGTTATGATGGTATAATTTGGGGAAATTTAAATTCATCAACTCCTCAATTAACATTTATTCGCACTCTTAAATTTATAGATGGTGTATTTTACGCAGGTGGTGATACTAATGGTGGTACTGGATTATATTATAGTTTTGATGGTATTACATGGACAAGTAATGTTCTTTTTAACACTGGAGGCGGAAATGGTTGTTTGGATATAACAAAGGGTTTATATTTTGGTGGAAATTCTATATCAAATAATACACTTGCTTATACAACATCTGCTATAAATTACAAAATACCAACTACTGGATTGAATTATACAATATATTCAGATTATTATAACGGAAATGTAGACTTTTTGAATTATCTTTCACCACATCCTGATTATTTTTCAGGTGTTGCTAATGATTTTACATCAATTGAAAAAGCAACTAATTCTCAAATTAGTTCTAGTATTTCAACTCCTTATTTGACTATTAAATATTCAGGTTATTTGAATACTCCAGTTGGTACAACAGGAAATTGGACATTAAGTAGTGATTCAACAAGCGTTAAAACATTATGGATAGGTTCAAGTGCTCTTTCACCCACAAAAAGTAATTATAGCTTTGATTCGATTGCTGGTTCATCATCTGCAACTATTTCGTTAACTGAAAATACATCTTATCCTATTTTGATTCTAGTTGGAATAAATAATACAAATTCTACTTTTAATTTATCATATGGTATTCCAAGTACAGTTTCTAATTCTTCTTTTGTAACTAACTATATTTTCCCTAATTTGATTACTGTAAATACCACTCCATCTCCATCTAGTTGGTCTGGATTAAGTAATACTATTTTTAAACTTCAAGGTAATGGATTAGCTTATAATGGAAGTGTTTTTGTTGGTGTTGGTCAAGGAACTAATTCTATAGCATATTCAACTAATGGAAGTTCATGGACAGGTTTAGGAACATCTATTTTTAGTGTTAGTGGAAATGGTGTTGCTTATGGTAGTACTCCAAATATTTTTGTTGCTGTTGGACAAGGAACTTTATTTAGAATTGCTTATAGTTATACAGGAACAACTTTTACTGGATTGAGTAATACTTTATTTAATACTGGTTTATCAGTAAAATGGTATAGTCCTTACTTCTTAGCAACTGGTGTTGGAAATTATAATTCAGCCGCTTTTTCAACTAATGGTATAATATGGACAGGAATGGGATATCAACCTTCACCATTTTTTTCATCAACTGCTATTATGAATAATAATACTATGAGTTATTCAAACAGTTTAACTTCATCTTGGACAGGTATAGGAACAACAATATTTAATACATCATGTAATTTTGTAAAGTATTTTACCGATACTAATGTTTATATCGCACTTGGTCAAGGTATTAATAATACAATTGCTTATAGTGTTAATGGTACATTATGGGTTGGAGTTGGAATCAGTATTTTTACAACATCAGGAAATGCTGTAGATAAAAATGAAAATTATTATGTTGCTGTTGGATCTGGAACAAATACTATAGGTACAAGTTCAAATGGTTTCAAATGGACTGGATTAGGAACTACTATTTTTTCATCATCAGGTAATGGAATTACTTGGACTGGAAAATATTTTATTGCAACTGGTTCTGGAACTAATACTATAGTTTATAGTACAGATGCTTTTGTATGGACTGGAGTAGGAACTACACCATTTTATAGTCAAGGTTTAGCATCAAGTTTCTTAAATGGTCAATTAACAACAGTAAATAATTTCAATATAATAATGGGAACTTCAAGAGGATTTTATACATCAAAGAATGGATTCAATTTTACAAAAATGATGGGTAATTCAAGTACTATTTCTGCAAGAAATCCATTTATTGATGGTCAAACAATTCGTGGAATTGCAACTGATGGTACTAAATTTGTAGCTGTTATAAATGAAAATAGTGGAAATAATGTTGCTTATTCAACAAATGGTTTATCTTGGACTGGATTAGGAACAAGTATACTTACATCTGCACGATTTGCTACATATGGAAATGGAATTTTTATAATTGGAGGAGGTAGTACAGTAGCTTACTCATATGATGCTATTAATTGGACCAATCTATCATTATCTCCATCCCCTAGCAGTCTTTCATCTATATATTATAATGGTTCTATATGGATTATTGGTGGTACATCTTTTTATGTTTCTTCCAATGGAACTCAATGGACAAATTATACAAGTCCAATTAACACATCTGTAAATGGTATAAGATATGGAAATACTATATGGGTAGCTGTTGGTGGTGGTAATTCAACTATAGCTTATTCTTATAATGGAACACAATGGACTGGTAGTAACACAATTTTTGATTCAACTGGAACAAGTATAGATTATGATGGAATCGGTACTTGGGTTGCTACAGGTTCAAGTAATAGAATAGCTTATTCAAGTAACGGAACAATATGGACACAAATTGGAACTTTAAATTCATATAATGGAAATATTAATATACCACAAGTAGTTAAATATATTTCATCTATTGGAATTTGGTTAATTGGAGGATTAGCTGATAATTCGTTAGCTTATTCTTATTCAGGAACAACCTTTTTCATACATCCAAATAGACTAAATTCAAATATATATAGTATAATTGATTGTAATAATTATTCTAAAAGTTTTGCTAATAATACATTAGCTTATTCTTCAAATAACGGAACATCTTGGACTGGTCTCGGTATTAGTATTTTTTCAATTAGTGGTGAACAAATAGCATATAATGGCACAAATACATATGTTGCTGTAGGTTATGGAACTAATTCTATAGGATATTCATTAGATGGAACAATATGGACTGGTCTTGGTACAACAATTTTTACATCTGGTTATGGAGTAGCTTGGTGTTCAAATGGAAGTATTTTTGTTGCTTGTGGTAAAGGTTCAAGTAATACATTAGCGTATAGTAATGATGGAACACTTTGGGTTGGATTAGGAAAAACTATATTTTCTGAATATGGAAGTTATATATCAAATGGTAATGGATATATTATAGCAACAGGTAAAGGTTCCGATAATAGCGTTGCTTATTCATATAATGGAACAATCTGGTTTGGAATGGGAGTTTCAACATTTTCTAGCACAATTTCAGCAACATCAATATCTTCATCAACATTTAGTAATATTTTAATTGTAGCGGGTGGGTCTGGAAATAATAATACTTTAGCTTATTCTACTGACTATGTAAATTGGATTGGTTTATCAACAAGTATATTTAGTACATCAGGTAACTTTGTTTTTAAGAATAGTACTTTATGGATTGCTGGAGGTTCAGGATCTTCTAATACATTAGCATACTCATTAACTGGAACAGTTTGGACTGGTTTAGGAACAAGTATTTTTAGTTCATCTGTTAATTGTGTTAAATATATAACAGGAAGTATTAATACTTGGATTGGTATAGGACAAGGTACAGTTAATTCATTGGCTTATTCAACTGATGGAACATCATGGACAGGATTGGGAACAACAGTAATGACTATAGGAAACGCTATAGAAACTGATAATACAACTATTGTTATTGGTGGAAATGTATTAGCTTATTCAGTAGATGGAACTCAATGGACCTCTTTAGGTAGTACTATTTTTAATGTAAGTTGTAATGGTATAAAATATAATGGAACAAATTTATGGATAGCTGTAGGTAGTCAATTAAATACTATTGCTTATTCTACAAATGGTACTCAATGGGTAGGATTAGGTTCAACTATTTTTAATTCTAACGGTTATGGAATCGAATATAGTTCTGGAACATGGGTTGCTGTTGGAAATTCAATTAACACTATTGCTTATAGTTCAAACGGAACTATTTGGACTGGTTTAGGAAGATCATTATTTTCAACTTCTGGAAAATTTGTAAATTACTTTAATAGTTTATGGTTTTCAGGAGGTTCAGGAACTAATGCTTATGCTATTTCTACAGATGGAATAGGATGGGTTGGACAGGGAACATCAGGAGTTTTAACTTCTTATAGTACTTTATATGGTATAGTTTCTTCTACAAATAATGTTAATACTCTTGCTTATTCTTCCAATTTTACAGGATGGACTGGTTTAGGAACTACTATATTTAGTCTTAGAGGTAACAGTTTTTACTATGATACTTTAACAGGTAGAAGTTTTGCAGGAGGAGAAGGAGTTAATTCTTTTGCTGTTTCTCTTAATGGTACATCTTGGACTGGATATGGAAAACAAATATTTGATTCATACTGTTCATCAATAACTATAAATTCCGCTTTAATGGTTGCTATGGGAAGAGGAACTTCTAATACTATAGGATATGCAACAGATGGTTATACATGGAATGGAAATGGTAATACAATTTTTGCTGTTGGATATAATGCTCTTTATACAAATGTTTCAAATGTTTTGACAACAGCGATAGGTTTCAATTCTGGATTCACAAATCAAGGATCTTATGCTGTGGCGATAGGCAAATCTGTTGGAGTCACAAATCAAGGTATTCATGCTGTTAATGTAGGATATGAATCAGGATCACAAGGTAATAATCCTTATAGCGTTGGTATAGGAACAAACACTCAATTTAACAGTAGTTCAAGTTACAATGTTTCTATTGGTTATTATGCTTCGCTAAATTCATATAGACAAGGAACTGTGCATATTGGTCAGTTTTGTGGATATAATGGTGGTGGTACTAATACAGTTTTGATTGGAACATTATGTGGACGAACTAATAATGAAGGTATCAATACAACAGCGATTGGTTACAATTGTTTGAATTCATATAGAGGAACTAACAATGTAGCAATTGGTGTTTCAGCAGGTCAACTTTCAGGTTCATTTACTGATAACAAACCACAAAATAGTATTTTAATGGGATATAACGCAGGATTATATTATTCTGGTACTAATAGTGTTATGATTGGATATAAAAGTGGAGAACAAGGTGTATATCAATATAATAATGTACATATTGGTGCATTTGTATCAATGGAGGGAGGTACTGTAAATAGTGTAAATATTGGTTATTATTCTTGTAGGAATAATATGTATTCACGTATTACATCTATTGGTTCTTACTCGAATTATTCACTTTATCATGGTGCTAATAGAACAAATATTGGTTATATGACGAATTACAATAATGCAACAACTTATCCTGAAAATATGACAAATATTGGATTCCAAGCAGGTCATGATAGTCAAATGACTAACTCAACTTCAATAGGGTATCAAGCAGGATTCACAGGTCAAAATATTAATTCTTTATCTGTGGGATATCAATCTGGACAAATTTCACAATCAGCTAATAGCACTGCCGTAGGATATCAATCTGGTCAATCATCACAATCACTTAAATCGGTATCTCTTGGTTATCAGTCTAGTCAGAATAATCAAGGTGATAGTTCTATTGCTATTGGTTATCAAACAGGATTTAATCAAGGTAATAGTTCTTTTGCTATTGGTTATCAATGCGGAACTAATCAAATAAAAACTTCTACTTCTATTGGTTTTCAATCTAATTATCAAGAATCGTCTGATACTATTAATCCAGTTGATTTTACATTAAATACAAGATCAACAACTGGTAGACTTGGACCAAATGGTGGAATATATTCTCCATCTATGAATGCAACTATTGGTTCAGTAGTTATTTCAAATGGTTCCACAACTGTAAATGGATACACAATACCTAGGGGTGTTCAAATTTGGACAGTTGGAACTTCAGGAACTTATGAATTAGTAGCAGCTGGTGCTCAAGGAGGATCATCAAATATTTCAATCTCAAATACTTTTTCAGGAGGTAAAGGTATAGTTGTAAAAACTAGTGTTAGTTTAAATTCTGGAGATATAATATGCTGTATAGTTGGACAATCTGTTGATCCTAACAACGTCAATCAAATGTATGGTGGTGGTGGTGGTACATTCATAACAAAATACAATGCATCTGGTTTATTTTCTACAGCATCTAATCATACAGTATTACTAGTAGCAGGAGGAGGAGGAGGTGTTGGAAATCAAAGTACATCAAATGGAAAAGATGCTGTTTTGACAACATTTGGTTCTGTCAATGATAATGGTAATACTAATTATGGTACAAATGGAGGTGGTGGAGGTGCTTCTGGATTATCAGGTGGAAATGCAGCAAATGGTTCAAGTACAAATGATCAAGGTTCCGGTGCTGGAGGAGGTGGTTTCATAGGTAATGGAGGTAATGCTGCAACTAGTAGTCAAAATACAAATGGAGGTAATTCATTTTTGAATGATGCTTCTGGTGGTATCTCTATTGGAGGAACATTTACTCCAGATGGTAATGGTGGTTTTGGTGGTGGTGGTGGTTCTTGGAATGCAGGAGGTGGTGGAGGTGGTTATTCAGGTGGTGGAGGTTGTAGTTCTTCATCTCGTAAGGGTGGAGGTGGAGGTGGTTCTTATGATATAAATGGGGTAAGTAATATAGCAACTTTATATTCTTCTTGGGATACAGATAAATTTGGTTCAATACCAGAAACTTTTTCATCTGGATACAATTCTGGAGGAGGTTTTATTGTAATTTCTATAGGTAATGGTGGTAAAAAATTATCGATTGGATATAAAACAGGTTATATTTCCCAACGAGAATCTACTCTTGCGATTGGATATCAAAGTGCAATGACAAATCAAGGAACTAATTCAGTAGCTATTGGTTATCTTTCAGGATTAAATCAATATCAAAATTCATTGTCTATTGGAAGTGAATCTAGTTCTGGAACTAATTCAGTATCTATTGGTTATCAATCTGGATTTACAGGACAATCACAAAATTCTGTTTCATTATCTTACCAATCTGGTTATTTTAATGAAGGAACTAATTCAGTTTCTGTAGGATTTCAAGCTGGATATACGAATCAAAATATGAGTAGTATATCATTGGGGTACCAAGCAGGGTATTACAATCAATCATCAGGTGCTGTTTCTATAGGATTCCAGAGTGGGTTTGATAGTCAAAATCAAAATTCTATTGCTATAGGTTATCAAGCTGGATTTACTGGACAAAACCAATATGCCATTTCGTTGGGGTATCAAAGTGGACTAAATAATCAAGGAAGTTATTCCGTAGCTATTGGAAATAATGTTCTTGTAAATAATATAAATTCTCAAACATATTCAGTTGCTATTGGAAATAATATATCATCAAATACAAACAGTGTTTTGATTAATACTAAAAATAGTATGACTGGATTTACTCAAAGTGTTTATATTAATCCAATTAAATTTGATAATAATCCTGATTTGATTCCTCTTCATTACAATTCAACAAACAAAGAAATAAGTTATGGAGACCAAATTGAAAGCACAATTAATCAACTTACTTCCAATTCTACAAAGAATATTACATCTGATTCATTCAAAAATTATGTTTTCATCAATTCAAGTAATATTTTAGCAAAATTGAATTCCACTCTTTCTTCAAATGTTGTTTCAACTAAACATCAAACATTCTTCTTTGGTAGAAGTAATCAACCAATTTGGATTTCGTTAGGAAAAGGAACTTCAAACACTATGAGTTATAGTTTTGATGGAACTTCATGGATTGGTTTAGGAACTACAATTTTCGATATATCTGGAAATGCTATTGTTTTTAATGGTTTATCATGGGTTGCTTTTGGTACAGGAAATAATAACACTATATCTTATAGTTTTGATGGAATTAAATGGACTGGTAAAGGAACTTCTATTTTTGATACACAAGGTTCAGGATTAATTTGGAACGGAGATTATTTTGTTGGTGTTGGAAATGGAAGTTCTAATGCTATCTGCTATTCTCAAGATGGTATTAACTGGACAGGTTTAGGAACTACGATTTTATCAAAAGGAAATAGTTTAGCTTATAATGGTGGTATTATGGTTGCATCTGGTATTTCTTCCTTGACAACTTTTATTTCAACTGGTTCTGGGACAAATTCTTTAGCTTACTCACTTGGAGATGCTACTACATATACTGGTTTAGGAACAAGTATTTTTAGTGTTAGTGGAAATGATGTTTCTAAAAATAACTCAATTTGGGTAACTGTTGGTGAAGGTACAAATAGTATAGCTTATAGTTCATCCGGAAGTACATGGATTGGTCTTGGATCTACATTATTCACATCTGGTAATGCTGTTTCTTGGAATGGAACTTATTTTGTAGCTGTAGGTAAAGGAACAAATACTATTATTTATTCTTCAAATGGAACAATATGGACAGGATTAGGAACTTCTGTATTTTATAAAACAGGTAATAGTATTATGTATGATAATATTTCTAAAGTTATAGCTGGAGGAACATCTTTATCAATTTATGTGTTGGTAGGTTCAGGTACAAATACAATAGCTTATTCATTTAATGATATTTCTACTTATACAGGATTAGGAACTACTGTATTTACTACAGGAACATCTGTTAACAGTGATTCTAATTTGACAAATCCATCATTTATAGCAACTGGTTCTGGTTCAAACACACTAGCTTATTCACCTAACGGATCAGTTTGGGTAGGTCTTGGAAAAACTATTTTCGATGCATCAGGATTTTCTGTAATATTTAGTAATAATAATTATTGGATAGCTGGAGGAGAAGGAACAACAAATTCAATCGCATATTCTCTAGATGGAATTAACTGGACTGGTATTGGAAATTCAATAATGTATATTGTTAATCATTTATCTGCTGATACATCTGGTAATAATATCGTTGCTGTTGGAAATTATTTTTCGAAATTTATTGTTTTAGGTGCTGATGATACAAATAATATTTCATATACTACATCTGATTTTAATAATTGGATTGGTTTAGGAAAAACATTGTTTACAAATGAAGCTAATTCTGGATTATCAAGAAAAGTTGGAGATTCATCAATAACATTCTTAACTGGTTCTGGTTCAAATATCATTGTTGTTACTAATGATAACGGTTATACATGGACTCCAGATTCATTTGATTCAAGTTATGAAAGCGGTTTTGGTGTTGTTTATAGTGGAAATAATTATATTTTAGCAACATCTGGAACTACAAATACATTAAATTATAGTTCTAATGGTTCAACATGGACTGGTTTAGGTATTTCTATATTTGATTATAAAGCTAATATGTTGACTTCAAATTTATCAGGAACAGTAATTGCTTCGGGTGATAGAAAAGTTTATTATGGATTAGTTGGTTCTGGAACAAATACATTATCTTATTCATCTGGTTCAATCAATAATTACATAGGATTAGGTTCAACTATTTTTACAACATCAGGTAATGCTATAACAAATAATGGAACTATTTGGGTTGCTCTCGGTTCAGGAACAAACACAATAGCATATAGTTTATCTTCTTCAACACCAAATTCTTGGATTGGATTATCTACAACTATTTTTAATTCTTCAGGAAATGGTATTATTTGGAATGGAACTTATTTCATTGCAGTTGGTGCTGGTTCATCTCATTCTATTGCCTATTCATCTAATGCAACACAATGGACAGGATTAGGAACTACAATATTTTATATTGGTAACGGAATAGCTTCAAATGGAAGCAATATTCATGTTATTTCTGGAGAATACTATAATTTAAGTGTTGCTGTAGGACAAGGAACAAATACTATTGCTTACTTCACATCATATGTGACATCATGGACTGGTTTAGGTGCTACTATTTTTACAACATCAGGTAATGGAATTACAAATAATAATCTTTCTCCTCTAAGTGGAAATACTAAATGGATTGCTGTAGGTTCTGGAACAAATACAATAGCATATTCAACTAATGGTACACAATGGACTGGATTGGGTTCAACTATATTTAGTATATCTGGTAACCATGTTGATTTTAATGGAACATATTTTGTTGCTGTTGGACAAGGAACATCTCATACTATTGCTTATTCATCTAACGGAACACAATGGACAGGATTAGGTTCAACTATTTTAAGTATTGGAAATTCTATTTCATCAAACTCAAATGTTGTAATAGCCTCAGGACAAAATAGATTATCTTATGGAGCTGTAGGTTCAGGAACAAATACTTTAGCATATTCTTCATCTAGTATAACATCATTCACTGGATTAGGAACTACTATATTTACCACAAAAGGTAACTCAATTACAAATAATAATACTATATGGATTGCTGTTGGTCAGGGAACAAATACACTTGCTTATAGTAGTAATACTACACCTACAACATGGACTGGTGTTAGTTCTGTATTTTCTGATTCTGGTAATGATGTTATTTGGAATGGAACTAATTTTGTATCAGCAGGTTACGGAACAAATAATACTATAGCTTATTCGTCGAATGGAACACAATGGACAGGTATTGGTACAACACTTTTATATACTGGATTATCATTGACTTATAATAGTACTATAGATTTAGTTGGAGGTAGATATTATAATAATTACATTTCTCTAGGTTCAGGAACAAATACTATAGGTTATTTTACAAATAATGATTTAACTTCATGGACGGGATTAGGAACTTCTATATTTAGCATAAGTGGCTATTCAGCAGCAAATAACGGTCAATCTCCATTTGGAGTATCCGATTTATGGGTTGCTGGTGGTGAAGGAACAAACTCTTTAGCTTATAGTACTACATTAGGAACATCATGGACAGGATTGGGAACTACTGTGTTTAGATCAAGAGGAAATGGTATTATTAATAATGGGACAAATTTTATTGCTGTTGGAGGAGGAGGAACTAATACTATAGCATATTCTACCAATGCTACACAATGGACTGGTTTAGCAACAACAGTATTTTCATTTGAAGGAAATTCATTAACTTATAATGGTAGCACGATTTTATCCTCTGGTCAAAATAATCTTTATTATTATACTATTGGTTCAGGTTCTATTAATAATTTTGCATACTCTATTAATGATGTTACTACATGGACAGGATTAGCTATTACAAGTATTTTCGCCATTGGAAATTCAATTACCACTAATAAATCTATTTGGTTGGCTGCTGGACAGGGAAGTAATTCTTTAGCATATCTTTCACCTGTTCAAAATCAGACTGGTAGATGGACTGGATTAGGAACATCTATTTTTACAATAGGTTATAAAGTATTTTGGACAGGAAGTAAATTTTTAGCTGGTGGTATAGGAAATAATTCAATAGCTTATTCAAATGATGGAATTACATGGACCGGAATTGGATCGAGTATTTTAATGATTGGAAAATGTTTTGCAAATAATACTAATAATTCAATTACTGTTTCAGGAGGAGAAAATCTTTATGATATAATTACTGTTGGAGGATATAATAATACTATTGGCTACAGTAAATATAGTTTGAATATATATACATCTTTTGTTACAACAATATTTTCTACAGCTGGTTATGGTATCACAAATAACGGAGTTTCTCCTTTATCAGGAACAAGTGTTTATGTTGCTGTTGGTTCAGGAACTAATACAATAGCAATATATGGTAGTTCATATACTGGTTCGGCTACTACAATTTGGAGTACACAAACACTTGTTGTTAATACTCCATTGACAAGTAGTTCATCTAACGGTTTTACAGTTACATCAGTTAATGAATCTGGTGGTGAAGAAAAATGGAAAGCTTTTGATTCTAGTACAAGTACATGGTGGACTACTCTAATTAGTTCAACTTCTACTTTTACATTAAGCGGAAATTCTTACACTGGTGCTTGGTTAAAAATTCAATTACCAATAAGTAAAGCCATAAATGGTTATAAATTACATACAAGAAGTGATGATGTTAGTAGAGGTCCAAGAGTATTTTATATAGCAGGAAGTAATAATAATAGTACATGGACTTTACTAGATTCACAATCAAATATTACGAACTGGACAAGTTCTGGATTTACTTTCAATATATCAATAACAAATTCATATTTATATTACTTACTTTTGGTACAATCAAATCAAGGTAATAGTTGGTTATCAATTTCTGAATGGATTTTATATGAACCTAGTTATCCAATAGCAGATATTTCGTCATGGATTGGTCTTGGAACTTCAATATTTTCTACAGCTGGATACGGTATTAATTACAATGGAACAAATTATATTGCTACTGGTTTAGGTACAAATAGTATTGCTTATTCTCCTAATGGATATAGTAACTGGACAGGACTTGGAACTACAATTTTCTCCTATAAAGGTAACAATGTTACATCAAATGGAAGTAATGTTTTAACTTCAGGTCAAGGACGTAGTATTCATGCTATGGTAACAAATGGAAATCGTAATTTCTTATATGCTGAAAATGATTTAACAAATTCACTATTATCTATATCAGTATCAGTATTTTCATATGCATCACCTGTGTGGGTTTCATCATGTAATAATGGAATTTATTATAGTTTGAATTCAGGATCTACATGGAGTGCTGTTACTTATTCAAGCGGAGGATCACCTTTTGTACCAATTTGTTTAATTTATGCTAATAAATATTTTGTTTGCGGTGGAAGATATGATACTTCTGGTTACAATATTTATACTTCTACCGACGGTTCTACATGGGCACCAAATAGTGTGACTACTAATTTTAATGATGGTACTAATGGTGCTGTATTTAATGTAAAATACATTAATGGATACTTTTTTGCTTGTGGTGTAGGAACATCTAATGCATTTATGTACACAACTACACCAGCTGGATTTTGGACTGGTATATTAAATGCTTTCTTTTATTCTTCTTCACCAACTTTAAGATATGGACGTAGTGTTATGTTTGTTTCTAATAAATATATTTTCTCTGGATATGGTACAACAATTTATTATAGTTCCGATTTAACTACATTTACAGGAGTAACAACATCAATATCATCATTAATTACATCATCATACTCTGATTTATCAGTTGTTTCTGGTATAGGAGTTTTAGGTAGTGGATCTGGAACTCCTGGAATATTATATACAACTAATGGAACAACATATACTAATGGTGGAAATCCTTTTAGTAGTGGAGGTGTTATGGGAATATCTTATGGAAATAACATTTGGGTTGCTATTGGTTATAATACTACTCCATCGACAACAGTATCTGTTGCAACTACAAACGATCCAATTAGCGGTACTTGGACTTCTCAAACAAATTTGTATTCATCATCTGGAGGATTAAGTATAAAATTTTTTGATGGATTTTTTTATGTATCTGGAAATTCTAATGTAATATATAAATCAAGTAATGGTGTATCTTGGTCTACATTTTCAACAATATCAAATGCTGGTGTAAGTAGTGTTAATGATATGACAACTAATACTTATAATTTAAATGGAAATGGTGTTGCTAATAATTCTACATCTACGTGGGTAACTGTTGGTGAAGGTGATTATTCTATTGCTTACTCAACAACAGCAATTCCATCTAGTTTTACTAGTGTTACTACATCGATTTTTAGTATTGGTAATGATGTAACATGGACAGGTTCTAGATTTGTTGCTGTTGGAACAGGATCTAGTAATACGATTGCATATTCATCTAATGGTTCTACATGGGTAGGATTAGGATATACAATATTCTCTATAAAAGGAAATAGAATTTTTACTTTCCCTTCTTATGTAATGGCATCTGGTGCAGGAACAAATACATTAGCATATTCAACTAATGGAACACAATGGACAGGATTAGGAACAACTATATTCAATATACAAGGTTTTGGTATTGCTTATGGAAATTCTCGTTATATTGCTACTGGTTTAGGTTCGACAAATACTTTAGCTTATTCTAATGATGGTATAAATTGGATAGGATTAGGATTAACAGTATTTTCAAGTATAGGTTTAGACGTAGCTTTCAATGATTTAGATTTTATAGCAGTTGGAAAAGGTATAAATACAGTAGCTTATAGTAATAATGGAACTCAATGGACAGGAATAGCAACAACATTTTTGTTAAATTATGTATCTTCTATTAAATGGATTGGTAATAAATTTTTATTAACTGGACAAGGAACTAATAATACATTTGTATATGGAACTTATGAACCTATTCCAGATAATAAAAAATTATCAAATTATTTATCAACTATTCAATTACCTTCTTTTAGTTATAGTAATTTGTCATCATATTATACTTTTGATAATACTATCAACAATTATATTTCTACTAGTTCTCCATCATTAAATTTAACTCAAATTGGAACAACTTCTTTTGATAATTCAGGACAAATTCAACAATGCGCTTCTCTTTCTGGTTCTGGATACTTTTCAATGACATCAACTAATTATAACAATATATCTTCAGGTTCTATTTCAGTATGGGTAAAATATTCAGGTAGTGGTGGTCCTATAATTGGAAAAAGAAATAGTACATCTCCAAATACTTATGGTGTATTGAGTATAGGTGGTTATATTTCAACATCTTCTCCTATTTATAGATCAGGAACAGCTGGTAAATTATATTTCTGGGGTAGTAATTCAAGTAGTCCTGGTGCTTCTTCAAATAATATAATTAATGCAGGTGTTTGGAATCATATTGTTGTCACATTTACTTCTACATTATGTACTTTTTATATTAATGGAACATTTGATAGTTCAACAACAGGTAACTTTTCTATTCCAAATGATACATCCTCTACATTTTCAGGTATTGGAAACTTCTATGATAATACTACATCATCAAATAATTATTACACTGGATTTATTGATGATCTTGGTATTTGGAACGCAGTTCTATCTCCTAGTTCCGTATTATATATATACAATTATCAAACCAATAATTCTTCATCAGTAATAACTCCTCTAAAATGGAATGTTGGTATACCTACGACATGGCCACCATATACATCAAATTTAGCTTTATATTTAGATGCAGGAAATACAAATTCTTATCCAGGTAGTGGATCCACATGGACAGATTTAAGTGGAAATTCTAATCATATTACTCTTAATAATACAACTTTTTCATCATCTTATTATGGAAGTATTGTTTTCAATGGAACTAACTCATATGGTGTTAGATCTGGAATTTCAGGTTTCAATAGTAGCACATGGACAATGATATTATGGATGTATGTAGCAAATCCATCAAAATCTTTACAAGGATTAATTTATTTAAATAGACCAGCTACGAATAAAGAAGTTGGTTTGTACTTGAATATTGCATTTGATTATGATAATGGTTATGGAATAAATGATTTCCCACCAACAAATCCTATAAATACTACAGGATTTTATCAAATTGCTTTTGTAAAAAATGGTCCATCACTTACGGGTACTTGGTATATTAATGGTACATCTAGGGGAACTACTACTTTACTTAAAAATGCGGATTATACTATGACAGGTCAATTTGATATAGGAAGGGATGTTTTACAGGGTTATTTTGTTGGAAATATGAATTCTATTATGATTTATTCTTATGCTATGACTGCTGACCAAATTGCAAATGATTACAATTCAAAAACTGCAACAACTGTATCAAGTTCAACAATCTTTAATAATTCTTCATACTTGTCTTTGTCAAATCAAAACACT
>Ga0214923_10000679_pt1 | contig 50525 bp, 39 predicted proteins | sample LL1510_MetaG_FD_177993 | JGI IMG/M metagenome (GOLD analysis project Ga0214923, IMG submission 177993) | Freshwater microbial communities from Lake Lanier, Atlanta, Georgia, United States - LL-1510 | ecosystem: Environmental > Aquatic > Freshwater > Lake | place: USA: Georgia | collected...
GGTGTTACAACTACTCACGAAGGATACTTTGATGAGAAAGGTAAACCAGTAGTAGACAAGAAAACTAAGGCAGTGAAACCTGCTCCAGATCCTGCTTGGTTGTTATTTGAAAAATGTATGAGGGGTGATACTAGTGACAATATCTTTAGCGCCTATCCAGGGGTAAGAGAGAAAGGAACCAAGAACAAAGTTGGACTTAGAGAAGCCTTTGGTGACAAAGATAAGAAAGGATTTTACTGGAATAATCTTATGTTACAGCGTTGGATGGACCATGAAGGTAAAGAACATCGTGTGTTAGAAGATTATCTACGTAACGTTCAATTGTGCGACTTATCTGCACAGCCAGAACATATTAGAACCATAATTAATGAAACTATTTCTAGCGAAATAGCCAAAGAAAAGAATGTAGGTCAAGTCGGTATACGACTATTAAAATTTTGCTCAGAATATGATTTGGTTAAAATCAGTGAACAAGTCCAATCATACGCTGAACCACTTAACGCGAGGTATTGTGAATGACAGCAGAAGCAAAAGTATTAGTACCAAATAAAGAATGGTTAGTAAAAACAGAAGCGGGCAAAGTTGGAGGAATAGCCAAAAATAAAAAAGGATATCTGTTTTATCAAAAAGGTAAAACATTGGCCTTTAGAAATTTAGACGAAATTAATTCCACATTAGGTGTTGCCATAAGTGAAGATAACACTAAAAAGTTCAAGCCTAATCAACAAGAAACACACTCAATTTATGATTATCCTTGTAGTTCAAAACCTTATCAACCTGTATACAACGTAAAGAAAAAACTACCTTTATTTGCCAAAAGTGATAAAAGCAAAAGCCAATATTGTGCCGGCTACTACACTATCAAGTTTAGAAAAGGCTGGGTTAAAAGTTTCTGTCCTAAACTAATTACACTGGATCGTTATCCATTTCATGGTCCATTCAAATCTGAACAGGACATGAAAACACAACTTAATACAATTAATAAAAATGAAACAAACACTTAATACATTGCCAATTGAAGAGTTCCTAAATAAAGCCCGTGTGGCCATTAAAGGCAACCAAAAAGAAGTATGCCTTACAATAAAAGAAGCCACAGATCTTCAAAATAGTCTCAGTGTAGTAATGACCAGGTTAGCGGGTGACCTAGATAAATCTGCTCCTAGTTTAGACATTATAGAAGTTAGAATGAACGGTGGTAGTTTTTAATTTTTGACATGCTAAATATATACGCACTTATCGGAGATGTGTATATGAGCAGGCCGAAACCAAAGGTATTATTAGAAGTTACTAGTAAAAAAACATACAAAACTGAGCAAGTATTAGAGGCCGATGCCATTTGGGCTGTATTCTATCAAGGCAAGCCTATTAATCTCAAAACATCAAGTCTAGTAGGTCAACAACTTGGCCCAAAATACAAAAAAGTCAGTTTCTCCAATAGTGGGCATGCCTTCAATTTGGCTGAAAAATTGAATAAAATGTTCTCTACAGACCAGTTTAGTGTGTACAAATTAACCACTGGACAAGAACTCAAACATGAACATAAAGACTGAAATTACCAAATATGTAGCAGACAAAAACGGGCTACCTACAGACGACAAAAGTATTAGAGAACTCAAAAGAATATGGTGGTGTAGCACCAGAAACAAGCCCAAAGGCGGTCTACAATTAACCAATGAAGGCGTAGATCAACTTATATTGGCAGACATCAAATGTCATCTAATAAAAATAGACAGGTCCTTAGAACTTACCAATCAAAATATCATTTGGTTAGACAATTTTATAGACTGCCCTTGGCACCTAACTGATAAAGACATAAGAATGTTTACAGAAAGAATGGCCATTCAACTAGTGTTGTTTTCGGGCAACATTCAAAAATACTTGTTTAGTCGCTCAGAAAGTTTAAAAAGTCATTGACAGTATCTAAGATATCTCATATAATATATACATATTGAAACATTAGTTCAATATTCCACTAACAAATTTTTAGAGAGATAACATGGCTGAACAAATGTCTGCTAATCGTACTGTTTCGCCCAACGAGGCAAAACGTTCAATTCGTAAGTGTATCAAAGTCAAACGTCCTGTGTTTATGTGGGGTCCTCCAGGTATCGGCAAGAGTGATATCGTTAAACAAATCGGCGACGAATTCGATCGCGAAGTTATCGATGTTCGTTTGAGTCTATGGGAGCCTACTGACATCAAAGGTATCCCTTATTACAATAGCCAAGCCAATACAATGAGTTGGGCACCTCCTGCAGAACTGCCCACTGACCCGGAGTCTACTGCTATTCTGTTCTTAGACGAACTCAATTCTGCGGCTCCTGCTACCCAGGCAGCGGCTTATCAACTTATTTTGAATCGTCGTGTGGGAACTTATATCCTGCCCAAAGGCGTGGCTATTGTGGCTGCTGGTAACCGCGAGACTGACAAGGGCGTAACTTATCGTATGCCTGCTCCGTTGGCTAACCGTTTCCTACATTTGGAACTTCGTACAGACTACGAAGATTGGTTACAATGGGCTACCAACAACCGTGTTCACGAACAGGTTGTAGGTTACATTGGCTTTGCCAAGCAGGATTTGTACGATTTTGATCCAAAGAGTTCAAGCCGTTCATTTGCTACTCCACGTTCTTGGTCATTTGTTAGTGAGTTGTTAGAGGATGACGACTTAGATGAGGGTACCTTAACCGATTTGGTAGCAGGTGCCGTAGGTGAAGGTCTCGCTGTTAAGTTTATGGCACACCGTAAGGTTGCTAAGCAGATGCCTAAGCCTGAGGATATTCTAGCAGGCAAAGTTAAGAAGTGTGATATCAAAGAGATTTCGGCAATGTATTCACTTACCGTAAGTCTTTGCTACGAACTTCAAACTGCTAACCAAAAGAAAGTTAAGGATTGGGACGCAATGGCAGATCAGTTCTTTGGCTTTATGATGGATAATTTCCCAACTGAGTTGGTTGTTATGGGCTCAAAGGTTGCATTAACTAACTATGCACTACCGTTTGACGCCAGCAAGTTGAAGAACTTTGACAGGTTCCACGACAAGTATGGCAAGTACATCATCCAGGCAATGGAATAAAAAAGGCCCGCAAGGGCCTTTTTACTTGCTCTCTAGGCAACGAGATAGTATAATTATGTATATGTTAACAAGGAGTCAACAATGGCATCAGTAATGAAATCTGAAAAAACTAGGAAAGTAGAGCCTAAAAACTTTACGCCAGCAGAAAAGAATAAGATTATAGAAAAGTTGGTAACTGCTCGTGTTGGGTTATTGCTACGTCATCCGTTTTTTGGCAATCTTGCCACACGTTTGAAACTGGTAGACGCCACCGACTGGTGCCCTACGTTGGCCACTGACGGAAGGACTTTCTACTACAATAATGACTTTGTAAACCGCATGACTACTAAGGAATGTGAGTTTGGATTCGCACACGAAGTCCTACATAATGTGTTTGACCATATGGGACGCCGCGACGGAAGAGATCCGCAACTTGCTAACATTGCCGCAGACTTTGCTGTCAATCAAATCTTAAAAGATGAGCGTATCGGCGAAGTGCCTAACTGGATACAGATCTTTCAAGATGACAAATTTCGCGGATGGAGCTATGAGCAGATCTATGATGATCTAGAAAAGCGGGCTTGCAAAATTGATATCAATAGCCTAGGTGAATTATTAGATGAACACCTAGATGGGGAAGGTGATGGTGATGGGGGAGGTGACCAACAAGATGGTAAGGGTCGCCCAAAACTTACTCCAGAAGAGAAGAAAGCCATCCGTGACGAAATCAAAGAGGCCATGGTCGCCGCTGCCCAGAGTGCCGGGGCAGGTAAGGTTCCGGCAGGCCTAGCACGCCTCATTAAGGACTTTACTGAGCCAAAAATGGATTGGCGGCAAATGTTGCGTATGAACATCCAAAGCCTAATTAAGAGTAATTTCAGTTTTGCCCGTCCAAATCGTAAAAGCCAACACTGTGGTGCTGTATTGCCAGGTATGATGAACGAGGAAACCATTGACGTAAGTATTGCTATTGACATGAGCGGTAGTATTAGCGATAAACAGGCTAAGGACTTTTTGAGTGAAGTTAAAGGTATCATGGACGAGTACAAAGACTTCAAAATTGACTTGTGGTGTTTTGACACAGACGTCTATAACTATGCTCAATTTACCGGAGATACGTCAGACGAAATTATGAATTACAAAGTAGCAGGAGGCGGTGGAACTGCATTTGAAGTTAATTGGGCGTTTATGGAACGTGAGAACATTGTGCCCAAGAAATTCATTATGTTTACAGATGGATATCCTTGTAGCAGTTGGGGGGACGAGGATTATTGCGATACCCTGTTCATTATACATGGTAACGAATCCATTATAGCACCATTCGGCCAGACTGCTCATTATAAATAAACATAGTAGTTTATGCCATTAAATAGAAACGAAGTAAATCCATTAGGGGTATTAAGGATGCGTAAGTTATCCTTTATACCCGAACATTTTGTCAGTATAAAAGCAGAAACCTACGTGGATATACAGGCAATAAATCATTGGATAACATATAATTTGAAAGGCAGATTCGCTATAGTACGAAAGCAAGATGTTAATCAACAGAACAAAATTTCGGACGTAGTAGAAATAGGTATGGAAGATCCTAAAGAACTTACAATGCTGTCTTTAGGATGTCCACATTTACATAATAAAAAGGAACTTTGGTAATGGAAAATGAAGAACAAGTAGCGCAGCCACAGGCACCTGCTCAGCCAGAATTGAGTATTGTAGATTTACAAAATTTACGATCAATTGTAGAGACTGCTGTCCGCAGAGGAGCGTTTCAAGCAAATGAAATGACCGCAGTGGGTGGCGTATATGACAGGTTAAACAACTTCTTAAACTCAGTAATGCCTAAAAAAGAAGAACCAGAACAGCCTGCCCAATAAGGAGAACATATGAAACACGTTGGGAAGATGAAGAATAATGGGGCCAAGGTTGCTATTGTATATAGAACTTTACCCGGAGATTCACAGAGTGCCTTAGTCGTAGGAACAAACCAGTTAGGTGATACTTATCATGATGCGCTAATGTCTGTAATACAGGAAAATAGCGGTCAGCAAGCAAATGAATTAGCAGATATTTTAGCTGTAAGAAAATTTCCAGACGGAGTTTACATGCTAGAATGGCTCCATACTAGGGGTCATCTAAAGAAAGTACCTACCAAAGGTGTTTTGGTAACTCCTACACCAACTGATAGTATTCCTTTAGACGAGCTCAACGTAATTATAGCAGAACAAAAAGGCGTCTCGGTTGACGATCTAGCAGTAACAGACGGTTCTAAACCTGCTAAGAAAGATGATCCTACTAAGACAACCAGTGTAAGTGTTAATGCCGGAGACGAAACTTTAGTCGAAGAATTAATACATAATTCTAAACCGGAAGAGCCGTTGTCGCCTGCCCAATTAAGATCTAAAGCAGATAAATTGTTTAAGGAAGCACAGCAACTTCGTAAACAAGCAGACGAACTAGATCCTCCTAAGCGTAGGACTAAAAAAGTTACAGCATCTGCTGAATGATTAATGCTATCGTAGCAGTCGATAATAACCAGGGTATAGGTTATAAAGGATCTATGCCCTGGCCCCATCTTCACTATGACATGCTTTGGTTTAAATTAATGACTGAAAACAATGTCATTATGATGGGCAGAAGAACGTGGGAAAGTATGAATAAGCGAAATTTGCCCAATAGAAAAAGTATTATAGTATCTAAAAAAATGGATCCAGAAATGGATATCTGGATGCCAGACATAGACTCTGCTATTACATATTATAAAATTTACCTTCATAGTAAAGATTTATACATTATAGGCGGTGGCGAAATCTATAATGCCTGTAAGTCATTTGTACAAAAATGGTATGTTACGGAAGTAAACAAAAACTATGACTGCGATACGTTCTTTGATTATAATTTTGTAAAACAGACAATTAAAAATAGAATAGAAATAGCAAAATTTGAATCACCGGTTGAACACACAATATACGAGTATAATAATGAAACATCAAGAATATGAATACCTAGATGCTCTAAAACTTATCTTAGACACAGGTGACGAACGTCCAGATAGAACCGGCATTGGCACAAAAAGTATTTTTGGTATGCAGTTACGTTTCGATTTGGATGAAAATTTTCCTGCTATTACTACAAAAAAATTAGCATGGAAAGCCGTGGTAAGCGAGTTACTTTGGTTCATAGAAGGCAGTGGTGATGAGTTTAGATTGAGGGAAATACTTCACGGTGATAGGTATATAGATAAAAAGACTATATGGACAGATAATGCTCAAGCACCTTATTGGACTGGCAAACGACTGCAACGGCATCCTGGAGACTTGGGAAGAGTATACGGTGTCCAATGGCGCAAATGGCGTAAACCCTTAATTAGAGTAAACAAAGTAGTTCTTCAAAACCACGACCAACTTCTAGAACTAGTTGCGGGTATTAAACATGATCCATATAGCCGCAGGCATATTATCACAGCATGGAATCCTGGTGAACTAGAATTAATGGCTTTACCTCCTTGTCATATGATGGCACAGTTTTATGTCAACAATGGAGAACTAAGTTGTCAAATGTATCAACGTTCTGCTGATATGTTTTTGGGGGTGCCATTTAACATTGCCAGTTATGCCTTGTTCACAAATATGCTAGCGCAGGTTTGTAATCTAGAACCAGGTGAACTTATAATTACGCTAGGCGATGCCCATATCTATAATAATCATATTGAGCAGGTTCGTGAACAGTTGTCACGCACACCATTAAGTTTTCCAGAACTATACCTAAACCAGGACATTACGTCTATTACAGATTTTACAATGGACGATATAGAACTGCGTAATTACCAGAGCCACGAAGCAATCGCAGCACCTATGGCTGTTTAGAGTATTAGTGCTTCTACAAAAATACTAGCATCACTGCTATCTTGTAGAGCGATGGCAAAGACATCGGGATGTCCGGGAGGTGTGCTTCTTGCTAATCCATAATCTGTAGCAACAAGCCTGTCACCCTTCTTAACAATTCCCTTGTATCTAACAGGAACACGACCTTTTAGAGCAACGGGGATACCATCAGCCAAATCTTGATTCATTAAATAAGCAGGATACATAGAAATTACACCAATAGCCCGATCGCCCTCTTTACAAAAAGTAACCTCTTTACTCCCTCCGATGGACATTACAGTGCCCGGCGGATATGTCTGATCTGGTAGGTACTTTTCAGCAAGGTCTGCATATCTAGCCGCAGTGGCAGTAACATTAAGAACGTTACTTCCTGCATCATAAGATAAATTTGAATTAACTTTTAACGATTGGCCGCCGCTGGTTCCATCTACAAAAGGCAAATAATGGGTGCCAGATACTGTAGAACTTACCGTGGTATAAGTGGAAGTGTTTGCTCTTAGAGCGTGACTAGCAGTTCCCCAAAAATAGTTTCCTTCTGTTTCAGAACTACCAGATGAATCTGCCCCTGCCAGTGTAATTCCCTTCTTAACACCGTTAGAAAATTTAGAAGTTAACTCTGTACTTGTAGGGGAAATTGACGAAACATCATCAGATATTTTTGAAAATACCACTAAAATGTCGGAACCAAATTTACCTTTTATAACAGGAAAACTTATACCTGTAACTGTATCAACTTCTTCATCAGGTACCCAACTGGCTCGAGATGTACTAGCATTTGCCGGTCCGATAGTTACAAATGTACTACCATCATATGCTTTTAATTGATTGGTGCTAGTGTCAAACCATAGGTCTCCAGTTACTGGGTTATCTGGATTAGATGCACTCTTAACTGTTAGACTGGCGATACCTTTAAAGTTTTTTCCGTCATAGGATATTTTTAATTGCCTTGTATCTGTATTATTATCAAACCACAGTTGACCTTGTAATGGCTTAGAAGGAGCACTTGTATTTGAAAAATTTTCTAACAGTTTTACAAAGTTCTCATTGAAAACTTCACCGTATCCAGAATAATTTCTACCTACTAAAGACAGACTTGTGCTAATATCTAAACTAGCATCATTTAGTGTAGTTAATTTAGTACCGTTAGTTTTGTTAATAATATATGGCATAATTCTTTACCAAGATGATGCGCTCAACGCAACCCTTCTCCATTTATCCTTCATATAGCAAATATAGATATAACCAGAATCCCATGCTATTTCGCCCACTTCACCTGTGGCATTTGATGTAGCGGGAACGTTACTTGCTATAATTGTTCGCCCTGTTATCTGTATATCACCTAACAAGTTCAAACCTCTAACACTGCTTGTAGTGGCAGTTGTAATATAATTAAACTGTGTTCCAGTGCTAATATAAAAATTGCTTCCAGAAACAAACCCCAGTGTTTCACCAAAGTTTTTCATTAAGGTTACATCTTTGCTTACATTGTCTAGATCTTTCAGAATATATGTAGGCAATGCCCATCCATTCTCACCCACAAACTTAGGAAAAATAGGACCCACTGTATAAACATTGTTATTTGCAACTACCTTTAATTGTTCATTCGAAATATCAAACCAAACATCACCAGATATTAGGTTAGAAGGTTCAGCGCCTGCGATGATAGCGCCGCCTACGTTTTTAAACTCTTGATCATATACTTTTAATCTCTGTGATGTAGTATCATACCACAGTTGACCCTTCAATGGGTTTCTAGGAGGGCTACTATTGGAACTAGCATCATTGCTTAACAATTTGATAAGATTATTATTCCAATGCTCACCGTAGCCACTATAATTTTTACCAACTAGTGTTAAACTGGTAGTTGTTTGATCTATAGATCTATCTGCTAGCGTAACTAGAGTAGTTCCATCTGGATTTAATATAGTATAGGCCATGTTATGTCTTAATTATATAATATGTTGTAGTAGTTACAGCACCTTGCGTAGAACTTACATACAGACTAGGTATTGTAAAGTTAGCGCCAGACCCACCGTAATGATATCCTAACACTGTGAACAAATCACTATACGTGGATGTACTTAGACTTGTACCTGTACAATACATCCAACCTTCAGGCAATGTATTTGTTACTGTTGAACCTGCCCATAGACGCAGTGTCCCAGGCATGTCTAAATAATTTTGAGCATATACATTGGTAGCATACACATTCTGATAGGGCAATGACTTAGTTCCCAATGAATTTGTGGCTGTGCTAGGTCTAACATTACCTGTTACCAAAGTGTTAGTAACCGTTGTGACACCAGTTACACGTAAATTACCTGTAATGCCGGCGTTTCCGCCTATGGATAAATTGCTAGAAACGAACCCATGTGTTCCTGAAAAACTATTTACAGTTAATAAACCATTAATAGTAGTATTTGTATTAACAGTGATTAGATCCTTATCAACACTTACTCTCGAAGTGCTAGCACCATAGGTTTTAATATTAATCTTACCACCAGACTTATTATTCAATATAACAGCGTCTGATCCATCTTTATAAAATTGTATGTATTCGGATGTAGGTGTACCTGATACTCTTATAACAACACCGTCTCTACCCTGTGAACCTGCTGTGCTTGGGGTTTCGTAGACAACTTTGCCTGTAATTTTTTGACCTACCGAAGTGCTATCATTCTTTAGTAGATAGTTAGCAGCCAGTTCTGAACCTAACTTTTCAGCATTTTCCACTGTACCGTAAAATTTAAAACCAGTTAATGAAGTTAAATTTACACCAGGTTTAATAGATGTAAATCCTAAAATACTAGGATTAGGTGTAAATTCTGTATCGGAACTTATGACAGCAACTACTGTTCCTTCTGACCATAACTTAGCGATCTTATGATTATTAGCACCTGTATCTGCCACAGTGTCAATTGTTAACCCAGTTTGATCCGATCCAGAACTAGAACTAGGACCAACCAATGTCCAACTGTTACTGTAATATAATTTTAAGGCATTATTGCTGGTATCAACCCATAGGTCGCCATTCTTTAATCCGCTTATAGGACTTAGTTTAGGATCTGTAGCCTGTTGATATATACCAGTTACCAGTGGCCAACGAACAGCACTGGCCGTACCATCCATGACACGTAGGACTTTACGATTTTTATTACTGGTATCATACCATAATTGTCCTTCAATAGGATTTTCTGGTGGTATAGGTCCTGAAAAGTTTTCTAACAAATGCAGAAAATTCTCTGCGTAGGCTTCACCATAATTAGGATAACCACGACCAACAAGTTTAAGACTGGTATCTACTGTGTTAATACCAGGAGGCATATCCGGCACAATCACTGTGCTTGTATTGCTGGAATCTGAAAAACTTAACTCATATGGCATGATTATATTCCATTAGCAAGGCTCTGTATCCTTACTGTATAATCTATCTGTATCATTCTATTCAATGATTTTTGAACGGGATGAAATATAACGTGAGTAAGCAGATCACCTAGACCTGCACCATCTGGACTATAGGCCTTAAGCCCTAACTCATCAAATACAAAGTCTCCGTCGGAGTTAGTGGCATTATCAAATGCGCTCTGGGTAGAAGGCTCACCGAAATCAAGTAGGCAACTTACTAGCACATCTGAATAGGCTGTGCCAAGAACATGTCTAACTTCCATAAAATTTCTTGCTGGATCTATGCTGCTGGCTTGCCTAGCATCTACAGTTTTATAGTATGTTTGATTATATAATCCAGCATTTAGTCCCACAGTGTTTGGTGTTAGATAAGTTATTACACCAGTTTCATCCACTCGTGTTCCGCCATTACCGAACGCCATTTCTGCAATCATTCCAAAACCTTGATTACTGACACTACGTGCTAAGGCCAAACTAAAATTTTCGTAATGTATAGCGTTTCTTTTATCAATAAACACTTCCTTAGTTACAGGATCAAATATTTTAATATGACCCTGTAGGCTAATATTACCCTGCTCGTTTGGCTTGGTTTGAGACTCTGTTGCCTGTGGAATCTTTTCACTTTTCATGTTGTTAGACTGTTCCATAATGATATTTATGTTAATTAAAATGTGCTTCCAAACACACGTCGCCAAGTATTAGTACCTACACAGATATAGACAAAATTGCTATCGTATGCTATAACTCCTACTACACCTGTGCTAGAACTATTAGCAGGAACAGATACAACCGTTAATGTAGCAGGTCCTTGCGGGCCTTGAGGTCCTGTAACGCCTTGCGGGCCTTCTGGACCTTGCGGTCCTGTGTCTCCTTGCGGTCCTTGAGGTCCAGTATCGCCCTGTGGTCCTTGTGGGCCCTGCGGACCCTGCGGTCCTGGAACTGAGGAATCTGCACCAGTAGCACCTGTTACTCCAGTAGGTCCAGATGGTCCTTGTGGTCCGGCACTACCTCTAACACCAGCAGGCCCTTGCGGCCCTTGTGGTCCGGTAGCACCCTGTGGTCCTTGTGGTCCAAACACACCTTGAGGTCCTTGAGGTCCTTGAGGTCCTTGAGGTCCGGTAGCACCTCCTGGGGTTCCTTGAGCACCGCTAGGTCCTTGTGGCCCCTGTGGTCCAAACACACCTTGAGGTCCTTGAGGTCCCTGTGGTCCGGTAGATCCTGTAATAGAAACACCACTAGGTCCTTGTGGGCCTTCTGGACCAGTAGGTCCGGGCCATCCGGTATATCCTTGATTACCTTGAGGACCTGATGGGCCAGTAGGTCCAGGTACATTGCTAACACCGCTAGGCCCTTGTGGACCTTGAGGACCTGTTATGCTTGTACCCGACGGGCCTGTAGGTCCTGTGGCTCCCATTAAACTTACTTGACTAACTTGATCCGCAAACTTTTGAAACTGAATTCGTTTAGCAATGCCGCCATCACTTACCACAAAGTAAGTGGTAAGAGTCGACGCTGTATTAATTGTAGGTAATTGCGTAATCTTTGGCATATCAATATCCTTCTAGCGGTTCATTATCTTCATCTGTTATGGCAAATCCGCTATCTTCAGTTAGTGCAGGATCTCCTCCATAGTAGTATTTGTCTGGTAGTTCGGCTGGTCTTGCCTGTAAAAATAGCGCAGCAGTACTAGTGCTTTCCATTAATGATAGTGTTGTGGATGTTGTTACTGCATCGTTCCATACACTAGACCTATCAAAATCTTTCTTAATTACAGTTAACTTAATACCTGCTTGAACACCTTCTTCAATATTTAATATAATATCGTTTGTTAAAGTATTAATAGTAAACTCTGCATCCTTGTAAGTTAATCCGTTATATTCATAACCGTTAACACTTTCGGACTTGTTAGATCTAGTGTAAACCCAAACTTGATTAGTTGCTGTAACTATATAGGCTGTGCCCAATACTTCTGTAGTTGGTATATCTGCCACAGTAGCAACAGACCCAACGCTGGTAATCACAGGGCTATCATAACTTTGTGTAACATCATGAGTGAATATACCTGTCTTTCTTAATGGTCTTCCACCGTAATAAACGCTAACTTGGTCTTCTAATCTCGCTGTGGATTGAATATATGTGTTTGTAGAGATAGTGTTTAACGGAATGCCATCATTAACAAATTTATGTTCTAGAGTGGTTGTTCCTATTAGGTCTCTATGGCCGGATAAATCTAAATCAATTTCATGATCGTATGATAAAATTGGATATGTATTAACTGCATACTCTGTCAATCTGTCTTGGCGCAGCATACGATCTTGATAGGGCACTGTTTGAGCAGAGCCTTGATCTATGACCTTGCTCATAACTTCTGAGTAATATGCTGGAGCAGTTCCTAATGTGCTACGACGTAACTGACTCAGTACATTTCCTGTAATTTTAAAGAATTCAATTCGCTCTCCGTCTAGTAAAATCACACCTGGAATATTCTTACTAGGAATGGGCTGTGTTAACACACTGGCATCTGCTACATGTATTTCTGTATCTTCAAAGTACAATTCTTGTGTTAGATATGTGGTATTTTGCTTAGACAAACGTTTGAAATGCGTTCTGTTAAAGATATCATTGAATATTCTATATCCAACAATAGTAGTGGCTAACTGGTCACTGCTCACAGTTTTTATAACAATACTATCACTAGAACTATGTTCGTATTCATCGCTAACTTGAATAGTAACCATATCGTCTAATATTTCAAAATCATGACGATTAACCAAAGGTACACCATTAACTATGACCCAAACATAATTTTCATTTAGGGCCGGTCTAGATAATTTGTACCTACGACTGGCCACACCTGCAAACCTCTCTGTTCTTACAAACATGTCATCATTGTTTGAATAGGTTAGCACACGCAAGGTTCCAGTTGTTACTGTGGCTAATGATGTTAAACTAAAGGTAGATGATGTCAAATACCATTCATAATCTATGTTGTCAGGAGGAATACTTTCTATTGCTATAACATCATTAGTGGCCAAAGGATAGGTTAGTGTTACCGTATTTCCTGCTACAGAATAATCCGAATAATCAATAGTTGAACCATTTATATAAACATTTACGGTAGATGTAGATAATGTTCCAGAATTGTTAATTGTGTAACTTGTTACAGCGATATTGCTTACTTCATAATAATCAATATGTGGTGATGTTAGATATCTAGAACCTATATCATCTGTCAGCTCAACTATCATTTGTGCTGCTGCTGGTTGTATAACACCTGAGGGCAATGTTAAGTTAAATGTAGTTTGAGTTGCTGTCCACTCAAAAACTTGCTCAGTAATTTCATTATAGTATTTGTTAACTGTGCCAAAGAACCAAGCACTAACTGTATTCTCACCATCTGGTAAATTGTAGACATTTACTGCTGCTCTATTACTAGTCTCATTGGCGTATGTTAACATGTAACCATAATTACTGGTAGTGGTTACTTGATTAATTGGTTGCCCGTTGACGGTTACATAAGCACTTTGGACGGTTCCTAATATGGCTAAACTTTGAATTTGTGTGGAAGTATACAGATCTAAACTACTGGTAGTTACTACTGTTAAACTTGCAGAATCAATAACACCTGCTTCTATACTGCTTCTTCCTCCACCCACACCAACAATGGTTAATCCTAACTGACCTGATGTAGGTTGTGGTGGTATTATAATTTCATTTGATGCCCAGTCAACACTATATTGAGAAGAAGTTGTAAAATTAGTGGTTGTAGAATATTCTAGAATATAATTTTCATAGACTGCTGTAATACTTAAAGGTGAAGGTGGGGTAATCGTTAATTGGAATGTAGAGGTAGTTCCACCGGTAACCTCATAGTAAGTTGATACTATAACAGGAGCACCTTCGGGATTCTTAGTGTATACATTTATACCTAGGCTCTCATTAACCTCACCTGGTATTAATTCTTCAGGAGCGTAACTGGTATTAGAACTAATAAACGCATCTCCAACAATAGATATATCCTCTGGATTGATACCTAATGCACTAACACGAGTTCCTGTTGTCCATCCTCCACCATCTATAGTACTGTCTAATATTGTTGTGTTATAATCATATGACCAAAACTCAACAGACCCTATGTTGTAAATGGTTGTAAGAGTATTATTAATCCAAGAAATTTGTGATGTAGATGTTAAATCAACTGTGATTGTAGAACTGAACTTAACAGAATTCGTAGCAGTTATGATGCTATCTACTTTTACCGAGTTGTATTGATAAACCACCTGGTCATAAAAGAATGTGCTGGTAGTTTGTTCGGGGCTAGCACTAACAATATTTACAAATTGTCCAACTGCTATACCTGTTGTAGTAGACAATATCAATGTATCTGTTCCTACAGATGATGTAGACGCAATCTCAATACTGTTATAAAATCCTATATCATCTGCCCAAGAACTTATACCATAACTTGATGTTGTGCTTTCATTACCTGCTCTATCTCTAAGCGTCCAATTAATGCCCCACTTGGTAGAATAATCAAACATCAAACCTTCAATTCTTGTTCTAGGATATACAATGCCCGACATAAGTTGTCCTAGGTCTAGACCAGGCATTCCAGATGTTGGGTTGTAATGATTAACTATCCTATCTACAGCATTAAGTATGCCAATATTTTTGTGGTACTGAACTTCTACTGTCTGCCCAGAAAGCGGAACATAGTTAATAAACACCACCTTACAATATTTTTTATTGTATTCTTCGATGTCACCTAGATAATTGTTAAAATACTCTATTGTATAATCTGCACTTAGAACAAGATTACCATCCAATGTAACAGTAATTAAATTTTTATCCGGAGTGGCTAACCAAGATAAAACAAATTCATAATCGCTACCATTACAGATAAATCTATCAACGGTATCTAAATCATCGATAATACCAGTTCTTGTGATACGATCAAATTTCATACCTACTGTAAAAGATCTAACCTTACCGTTGGTTAATTGAGCATAACCAACTGCTGTTCGCGTTACATTATTACCGCCGCCAATTAAGTAGATAATCGGAGGAATTGTGTATCCAGACCCGGGATTAGTAATCTCAAAATCAACAACTTCACCGGACCTAACATAGGCAATAGCAGTGGCGCCTGTACCTGTATCACCGATCTGTGCCACAATTTCAACTGTAGGGGCCACTGTGTATCCAGCACCGCCATCACTAACTGTAATATCACCTATAGAATATGTATAATTGTCGGCCCAAGATTTCCAAGGATACTGATCTAACTCACTATCACCTATACCAACAGTTCTAATTTTATCTAGATCTGGATCGTATACAGCAGGTAAATCAAAGTCAGTTGTGTAAGTTCTACTAGATTCTACTTCATTATAATTTGTAATGAAGTTTCTAATCTGTGTATGATATGGCTTTACTTCACGCAGATAATCTTCATAATAACTGCTATTCTGTAACTTGTAGATTGGACGCTGATCTAAACCACCTGCATAATTAACAACATTAATAAATGAAGTCTTAAAGGCCCAATCTAATAATTTCTGTTCCTGCATGGCAAATTTAACTGCCTTGAAGAAAAATAAGTTCCAATTAATTTTTAATTCATTTACAAATAGATCTTCTTTTAATGCTTTAAGAATATATTCAAGTTCCCTATCAGGTGTCTGATCATATAATGTTTGATCGTAACTGTTACCATTATCAAATGTTAGGTCACTGGTAGCATAATTCCAAACATTATCCTTTATTTGAACTGTACCTTGTTCAGCATAAATGATATCATACCCGTTACCATAAGAACCAAGACCGTCAGTCTTTTCTAAAATAATATATGTTCCTAGTCCGGCATCACGCACTTTGACGTAATCACCAGTTTGAATATCTTCTAATGAATCTAATTCATATAGTTCACTAACAGTGTAACCAAGATCTTTGTATTCATTATAGTTTTCACCGACCCAATCTACTTTATCCCAATATAAAGGTGTGTTATATTTTTGTGTCTGTGCCCTAACCCATGCGGCTGAAACTGTATTGTAGGCAAACTTTGTCCATTTACCGTCAAAGTCAACATCCGCTTGAACTATAACACTGTAGGATCTTACAGTAAGGCCAGGTGCTTCTACAAATTGTGAACCGGGATTAACTATGTCAACACTGACTACTTGGCCTAATTCGTCAATAACAGTCTCTAGTTCTGCACCTTTATTATCTGATATATTGATAGATGGCGCCAGTTTATAACCGAATCCAGGATTTTCTATAGATACAGAAATAATTTTACCATTATCAACTGTACAAGATAACTCTGCTCTAACAAAATTTCGTAGATCAATTAATAATAACCCCTCGTTATCTTCAACAATTTGATCGTACTCTCTACTATAAACATCGGGAATACTTTCTTGTTGATTAAGATTTTGTAAACTATATGTGCCTACAATGCGTTCCTTAATTAAAACGCTGTTGGTAAATTCAATTAGATTTCTTAGAGCAGAAAATCTGTCCTTAAACATTGTCTGTCTAGGACGAATTTCTATACCATAACGTTGTCTAGCACTGAGATCAGGATCTGGAACTGGATTTCCTAAACTGTCATGACCTAATAAACTATCAAATAGTTTCTTTTCTAAAAGAGTATTTGCTACACTGGTAGCAGATCCTTCCTGTAATAGTAACCATTCGGTATGTTTGGGAATAGGATTATCTATGATGTCAGTAGCAAGATTTAGATTTATTCTATCACCTACTAATAGATTACCAACATTGCTTAGGGCAATAGCGTCACTGTCAATCACAGCAGCATAGCGTAGTCCGTATAGAGTAGGATCTTGTATAATACTAGCAACCTGATAAGCACTTACCCTTCTGTTTTTAGCATTTGGCACAGTGATCTTATTCTTTACCCAATAATAATAGACATTTATGAAACTACCGTTTAGCGGATTATATACTTGTTTGACACTTAATACTGTATTATCTGGAAACTTAGGTTGTCCACTTATACCTAATGTAAGTCCAGCAGGTGTATCTGCTTGTGCGGCCCATTCACTAGGTAGCAGTTCGCTGGCTACCCATTCATATACGTCTATAGTAGCACCAGGGAACAACTTGCCCCAATTATTTTTTCTATAGGTAAGATCGCCTTGTTCGTATACAAGGTACTTGGCTGTGCTCAAATCCCACCATAGGTCGCCCACTTGCTGGTCTGTCCAATTTGTATTAACATCGTTAACTGTAGAATCAATACCTATTGAATAAACGGCAGGATCCTGAACAGACTTATAACGAATATCTTGTTCTGCTATACCAGCAATTTTACCTTTTAAAGGATCAATGACATCTAGATAATCTATAACTTCTTCATTGAAAGAATCTAATAAACAAATTCTGCGTAGTGTAGAAACATCAACTAGGCTGTCTTGATATCTATACTCATTCCAACTTGTGGCAGCAGTGTCTTTCTTGTAGAATTGGTAGAAAGAACTTCTAGCATCGTCTGGCAATGTGATATTTCTGAAAGCAGGAGCACCTACATAAATTGAGTTGTCGTTTAGAGAAACACTGTAGCCATAATTTGTTCCTGTGGACATGTCCACAGGACCTAATTCATCTGCTAGTCTAAACAGGTCTGTCTTACGGTTGTAAACATAGGCACTACCCGAGTAAACCACAGTATCAAAGAATGTGGTCCCTTCGCTGTCAAATGTTGTAGCAGTATAATTTAGTTCGCTAGTAGGGTCGTTCTCATATCCAGATAGCAATTCACTATATACATCAAATGTTAAATGAATATTTCTGTTAAGTCCTATGGCACTTATAACGAGTTCGGTAGCATCTGCATTGACATCGATACTTTGACCAAACTTCATACCGTATCCTGTTACCGGATTATTAATAGTCTGTAATAGATCAAACTCTCCATCTACATTCTTATAAACTACAACTTTACCATATGATTGATCAATTCCTCTAGCATCAGGAGCAGACACAAACATGTATTCACCATTAGATGACACGCAAATTTCTTCACCGAACTTAGAATTTATACCAAACGGACCTACAATACTTTGAGCAAATGTGCTGGCTGTGGTTTTATAAACAGAAATGTATCCTGTACTATTTTGGTAACCCGGAGCACTGATAGCAAATACAGAACCATCAACGGCACCGCTGACAGCCGAACCGAATCTACTACCTGCTCCAACAGACGATGTTGTTAGTTGCCCAACATAATTAAAATCAACTGTGCCGGCAGTAGTGTCAAAACTGTAAACATAAACACTACCTGTTCCTACAGCCGAAGTATATGGAGCACCTACATATAGATAGCTGCCTGTTACATAAATAGAACTTCCAAAACGCTCATAACTAGCAGGATTAGGACTTAATAACACACGCTCTCTATTTTCTTCTAAAAGAATAGGATCAACAGAACTTACAACAATTAATCCTTCTTGCAGATATGTGGAACTAGATCCGCTATCATCACCATAGCGCAGGTCACTAACGTCATTAGATTTGTTTTTATTGGTAGCAGGAGCACCTGCTATGAATAGTCCATGTCCAGTATCATTGAAATCTATATCATGATAGATTAAACTTTGTCCTAGATCAGTTTCGCTACTGGCATCGTAGTATGTATCGGTACCTTTGTTTACACCGTATCTAAATCTTTGCACTACGTTCTGACCAGATTCTGTGTAAACAACAATACTACCTGTGCTGGCAGCATTTTGAAATCCAGGTGCTGCTACAGCAAAATATCCTGTGGAACCAACTTTGCTAATATTGTATCCAAGTTTTTGATCATCAGGATTTGTAATCGAATTAACTGTTTTAATATTATAATTATTAGTCTTTTTATAAATAATCCAATTACCATTGCCATCATCATCTATCCATACCTTACTATCTTCGGGTAATTTTAACAACTCTGAATCAGGTGCTAAATTATTAAATGAATCAAATCTTACACTGACAAACTTAAACAATAAACCCAACTCAGTAGTATCTATAACACTGACAAAATTTCCTGTAAAGTTTATTGTAAATTGATTAAGTTTTGGTATGTCGATTACCTTGTAGATACCATTAACTTGATCGTCAAATTGACTGATACTAATTAAATCCCCGACACTTAGTCCATGAATACCCTTTGTCTCAACGGTCATTTGATCTACTGTAGCGGGATCCATAAATGATCCTGTAATACGAGTAGAACATAAAGTATATCTTAAAACGTCCCAATCATTATTGCTCTTATTGGCCAACCATAAAACATCACCGTCATTAAGCAATCTATTGTTTTGAATATCCAGTGCTGTCTGCTCATTTAGAGCAGTAGCATCAACATCGTCTAAACGAACATAACCTGCTGTCTGTAATTCAAACAGATCTAGCCCACCAGTTGTTACAAAAGTATTTTTTGCATTGTAGATAGAAGGAGAGATTAGTCTATCAGAAGATGTTGAATAATAAATTAAGTCATTTGGAGTGACCGGCACATCGTCTACAAAATTAATTACCTGGGGATTTTCAATAAACTTACCTTCTCGTAAAGGTACTTCATATTCTTTGTATGTTTCAAATGAACCGTAATACCCAATTCTAAAAGCCCATTCTTCTGTGTAATCTATTTCACCTTGTAGATTGTGTAGACTTGCTTTGGCCAATCTAGTAACTGAATTTCTAGTTCCTTTTTCTTTAATAAACCCTTGATAAAATTTATATTGACTTACAGGATTTGTAAAGATGTTGTTTAGATACGTTCTAGGTGTATAACCAATTAGGTGCTGCGCCATTTTCTGTTGAGCACTATCAAAATTATCAATGTCTAAACTGTAGAAATCTTCAAATTGATTTATCTTATAATCAAAGTTAGGCAATAAACTGGCAACAGGTCTTTCTCCCAACAGTGCCCACTTGTCAAACTCAAACTTTTCTGCTCCTAATATAGTTTCATCGGCGGCATAATACTTACTGCCAAATTTAACTATATCACCTATGGTATAGTTAGAATAACTTTGCCAATCTCTAATAACAGCAGTATCATATACAAATCCAGGACTAAAGTAATCACCGTCCCATGACTTGGTTCTAAATCCAACCACCTTCATTCTGCGCTGTCTATAACCACTACCAATGTCATAGATTGTGTCGTTAAACATTGTGCTATTGTTAAACACTATAGCATGTTCTTTCTGAACACTGTTTAATCTAGCAAAGTATATGCCATCGGTAGAGTTGTTAGTAGAAATTGTACATACACCATCTTCTCTGTTAATACTTAGATTTTGTTTATTAAATGGTATGCCATTGGCCTGTAGTAAACTATACTCATAAAATGAATTAAAAATATTATCTACAACAGTATTGTTTAATTTAAATTTAATTTTATCTGCAAATGGACTTAGTGTAATAACACTGTTTTGTGCCCAATTTTGCGAGGTCCAATATAAAAATTCCTTGGCGGTAAAATTCCAATCTATAACAGAATTTAAATCAACATTAAATTCATCAAAGATAAATCCTTGATCTGTAAGCCAAGCACCATAGCCTATAATTAAATCATAAACATCTTGAACACGATCGAATTCTGTTCCGTAAGGAATTATCTGTAATTTCTTTTCAAATCGTGCTACATTTTGAACAGTGACACCATTCTTCACAGGCAAAGAAGGTAGTCGTTGGAAGTATTCGGCGACAAATGAACTGCCACTTTTATGAGATGTTTTTACTCTGTAAAAATCATTTTGATATAAAACAACTTGACCCTTTTCGTAGTTAACTTGATCATTTGCAACTACAGCGGTTACATTATCTGTATTAGTTAGACCTCTGTTAACACTGGTTATAGCACTATCCCTCCATACGGTATAGTTTTCACTAACACCTCCTACTGTTAAAGCACTGGTAGTGATAGATCTAAAAGGAGTATAGATAGTAAAGTAAGGATTCTTAACGTCGTATCCTTTTACAATAAATTTACCATCTTGTTTTTGAACAATGATACCTGATATGCCCGATGACTTAACAACATTACTGGTGTTTAAAATAAGCCTATAATCTTCTTGAGGAAGTATAGCACCCGGACTAGAACTTACAGGATCAATAGCATCAATAATAATCTGAGATTTATCTTTGCTTATGAAACCACCAACTTTGTAAAATAGATTAAAATCTACATTTGATAAATCTTCTATGAGTTGCGTTAGGTAATTACGTGTTCTTTGTAGACCTGCTTCCACAACAAATACACTGTAACCAGTGGATAATACTCCATTATTAGTATATACATCAACATTTTTCAAACTAAGGAATTCTAAATCACTACCGTACACCCATTGATCCGCTAGGTTCTTAGACATTCTAGATGTATCAAACATTAGAGATGCGTAAGATGCAGGTTGTGTTAGCGCCAATAACTTTTGAACTACGAACGGCCAGAAACTGCTTTTCCTCCATGCAGATTCTGCAGGTCCAAAATCGCCAAATACCCAATTCTGCCTTATGTTAAATGTAGTTGCATTTGTAGAAATGTATAATGTAGGATCTACTAGGTCGCCGTTTTCATCAACTGGTAATAGACCAGATAATCCTGGGCGGCTATAAAAACTATCAATTCCTTGTCTACTACCTTGACGAATTCTACCTGCTTCTAAATCCTCCCATAATATATCATTACCGGATGTGTAAGGAGCAGGACCGTATTCTTCTTCCCACCAACTAGGTTGTGAACCAAATCCAAGCATTTCCCAAGGATGTGTATTAGGACGATCAGTATCGTATAGATAGGTATAAACTGCTCTCCATGATCCTTTTAGGTTAACACTTAAAGGACTACATAAACTATCTTTGTAATTGAATGTAAAGGGATTAGTTTCATCAAAGGCAGAATTGTCATAAGGATTAATACCATATGTACCTGTCCATTTGATAAAATCATTGTTGACAATTTGTTCTAATTGAATATTAGAATAGGCATTGGTTCTAAATGCGCCATGTTTAACCCTGTTTACATCCAGTAATTCGGGCCTATATTCTACTTTGATATTATTATAGATACGTAATTCTAGTTCTAAAATTAAATCATCTCTATAATCACCATAGGCCTTAATAATACTACCGTCGTGACACTGTATAACATTAATGGAGTCAACATAACTTTGATCTAAGAATATCTTTGGTTCGTATTTGGGATAAAGACCTAACTTGCTAGGTGTAGCAGGAACAAATGAACCAACAGTACTAGCATAATCATCAATGGTTAATACATCATTAACAGTTAAAGATGTTAGTATTTCTACAGAACTGTCATTTGTAAACAGATAATCGACACCATGTAATAACTGGCTATCATTTAGATATACTAGAACACTTCTATTAGATAATGAAGTTAACGTAAAATCGTTAGCAATAGGATAAATGGTATTGTTTACATTAGTTATAGTCCAGGTGCGAGACTTTTTATCTGTTCCATAGGCCAGCATGTCCGAATAATAATAAGAACTTAATAAATTTTTATCATTATTAATAATTTTCAAAACCTTATCCACGCTGTCTTTAACAGACAATGAATTATCGATATTAATAATCTGGCGTAGGAATGACAGTTTAAATTGATTATATTGATTGGCAGCAATATCAAGAGCAGCAATAACATCATGCTCTTTCTTACCTATAAAAAAGTTAGCAAATGCAATAGGATTAATATTGGCAATTAACCTAAAAGCATAACGTTCCAAGACGTCTGTGTCTCGTAGTACAGTATCTTCTGGTAATCTATCTAAGGCTGTTTGTAAATGATCTGCTACTTGACTTAATGTTAGACTTTCTATGCCTGTATTCAATGGATTGTTTGTTAACCCTAAAGGAGGTTCATAATATCCGTTGGCATTAGGAGCCTGATCGGAATACACTTTGAATAAGATATCTGTTCCCGCATTAATAGAGTTAACAAATGTAACTAGGCATTGATTATTAGGAAAAGAAATCGAAAAGCCCGACTTTAATTTTGTTAAACTAGTATTTGATTGTCTTGTAAAAACTTCTAAAGTAAAATCTGCCTCTTGGGGATTATCTAGACAGGTAAGATAGGCAGTGGTTGTCGACTCTGTGATAGACTTGTATTCTAATATAGGAACTTGATACTGCTCTGCTTCTTGCCAAACATTAACAAATCTATCTCCGTCATTGTCTGCAAATTTTAAAAAAGTTTCAGCAGTACTAATAATATCTGTTTGGTCAAAGGCCACTGCCTGACTTATAGTCTCATTACTAAAATAATTCTTGAATAAGAAACTGCCTACTCCAGAACTATTTCTATATTTTAAAGGAAAACCTAATATAGGATCACTGGTGCCTGTTCCTACTTCATAACCAAATACACGATTGCCGGCAAAACTACTCTTTTGACTGGCCTCACTATAACTCACACCGTCTGCATCGAATAAATCAAATAGTGGTGCTTGATTTAGTGTAGTGTGTTGTTGAGATTTTACCCAGTCGGATCCATTAAACCACCAACTTGTTCCTTTGTTAACTGTTCCTTTTAATACACAAACACTAGACTCTGCTAATGGCTCATCAACTAAAACTAATTCTAATCTTGGAACAGAATTAATTACAACGTAATTAACTTCGTAAATTTTATTTCTTACTTCATCATCCTCGTCGGCAGCAAAAACTACACGGTCCCCTTGTTCTAATAAAACACCATCTACATAATAACCGACAGATCCTTCCACAAAACTAAATGCATCTAATGTGGTCGTATCGACTAGGTCAACGCATCCGAGACCGCGTGTACCAAAATTATATAATTTTAAATTGGCCTTAAATTCAATAATAGGCCTACGTGCTCTTTTATCTACAGGATATATTGGTTCAATGTCATTGGCTTCTGCACTGGCAACAATAACATCTTTGTGTACCCAACGATTATACCTAGACCAAGGATTTAGATCTAAACTGGCTCGATTAATTGTGACATATTCGGGATTAATAGGTAATCTTGTTGAACTGTCAAACCCATACGAATCAAAAGGATCACTATCAAAAGTTTCTTTATGGTTATCTGCTATACTCTCGGCAACTAATAGGTCAGCAGCATCTACTAATTTTATGGCACTTCCTACGCCTTCTACATAAAATTCTTTGTCAATGTAATATTCTGGGTAAACTTCTCCGCCGAAGCGTATTTTCATACCGTTGCTTAACCTAATACCAGTACCCGATACATAATCCTTTTTGCCCAGTATCTCTAATTCTACATCAATTCTAGAATCATCTGAAAGAGTTTTAACAGCAATACGCCCTCTACTTAATTCTCCTTCACCACTTGAATAAAACAGCGCATCAGGTGTGCTATTATCTATAGCAATTGTTAAAACGCCGGTACTGGTTCCGTTATTTGTTACCAAATAGTTGTATTGGTTGGCGTCACCTAATGACGGTGTAGTTTTAATATAAAAACTATAAACGCTATTAACTGTAAAATTATATGTATTACCACGATATAAAATTAACAATGGATCTTCAGTTAGACCGTCAGGACTAAAAACAAATGAAGTCTGCAGAGCATTATCTGTAACTGTATAAGTGCTGGTGCTATTAAGTTGTTGACCAGTAATAGTTACTACATCCGGTCCATTTACTAACCAATAATAATTTTGATAATTTACAAACTTATCTAGATCAATATGTGGATTGTATGAATAATAACTAGCCCTATAAAGTTTATCAAAATTATCTACGGTTCCATTGTTGAAGGCAATTTGATTTGTTAAATCGTCTATGCCTACAACATCCTGCACATCACCTAAACTGTTTTTAACAACAAGCGCAGGCTCTAGTTGATAATTCTGTCTAAGTTCTGTGCTTTCGCTTACATATACATCATTGGTAGAATCATAATTGGGTGTAAGTTTGGAACCAATGTAACCATCTAATCGTTCAAGTTTAGGAGGTTGAATAAGGTGATCTAATGTACTGGCTAAAAATTTAGAGTTCTTATCTGTTCTAAAAAACTCTGGTAGTAAATTTACACTCTTAATTGTTCTTTCAGCCATTCTTATGTTCCGCTAGTAACCACTGTTCCTGTAGTCTTTAATTGACTGGCTGTAATTGCATCTATGATTTCTATATCAGATGCAGATGCTCCGTTAACAAATATCTCATTAGATAGACATGTCACTTCATATAGACTACCAAATGCTGTATTAGATTTAGGTACAATAATAATATTTGTTATGTCTGGTGTGAGTAAATTCATTACATAGGTAACTAACTCACTAAAATAAAAAGTCTGTCCAAAATCCCAATTTTCTAATCTAAAGAAATCCTGTATAGCCGACAGGACCTTACTCTTAACTTCATTGTCACTTACAGGACGTAGAGGATTTTTTACTACTTTAAATGTGGCCTGTAAATTTTCAGGTGCCTGCGAACCAAATAACACCTTGTATTTTACACTTTGGTAAATTAACTCATCACTGACAGTTTTGATAGGTTCGAGTAGTCCAGAATACGATTGTTCTAGACTTTGGCTAGTAGGTGCAAGAGGTTCTGTACCTTGCCCAGTTAATAACCATGAACGATATTCAGTGTCATAGGCCTGTGTTAATAGATATACATCGATTATATTTGTCTTAGAAGGATCTATTCTTCTATCTTCGCTGCTGTTGTGTGTATATTGAAATTTAATATCCGAACGTCCTGGGAAGGCAATATAATCTGATTGGTATACCCAAGGATCTGTAATTTCCGTATCAATTTCACTGTACATTTTTACTACATTAAAATCCGTATCATAAAAATAGTAAAGATCACCTTCAACTCTAGCAGTAGAAGGAACATTATCTGGATTGGTATAGGCAGTTATTATGTCACTGTCTGCTAAAGCATAACGTAGTCCGTCTGACTGGCGCTGAAAATATACAAATTTATTCTTTTGCCAATTACCGTCTAGACCAATAACTGTACCTGTAGATGTTTGATCTACAATGTTCGTAAATGAATCAGGATCGGCAACTTGCCCAGTTTCTACTCTATCATAGAAACTAACTTTAACTTTCTTAGGTTCTACATATCCATCAGTTTCTACAACAGGTTTGTCAATTTGCCATAGGTAATCTTTACCCAGGCCTGTCATTTGACTGTTAGGATCTGTGTTAATACTTAGAACCTTAACTTGATCTTTGACCACAGAATTAGTTGTGTAATCAAAATTTACACTATTATCGTCGACATAGAATGCTGTTTCTTTATCACTTTCAAATATATAATCAGTAATTCTGTATCTTACTTTGTAATTCTTCCCTGTCCATGTAAATGCGATTAGCCAACTGCTATCTAAATTAGCATTTTCTGTATTGCCTTGATTAGTAAGACTGAACGAATTAATTAGATCTAAATTAGTATCTAAAACTATGTTCCAAGAAAAAGTTCTTTGACTAAAACTTAAACCAAAATTACGTTTATTCAAACAGAGATTTACTAACTCTGTTTCAAAAGCATATGTATAAACATCTATAAATCTAGGAATAATTTCACTAGGTAAACCACCAGTTGGAATAACATTACTCAATGTTATAGGTCCCGTGCCGTCATCTAAAGCACCATCGCCACTGTTAGATCCATCACCTACAACATTAACTACCTTGGCCCAAATATAATTTAATGTTGTAGCACTAGCATTACTGGTTAGTTTACCGCTGGCTGTAAAATATTTGCCGCTCGGAGGAACAAACTTAATTAAAGCACCTTGTGTAAGATGTTTGAAATTGCTCGAGGTAAATTCACCTACGCTTAAAGCCAGTGTTCCATCGGTAAAATATCCCTTAGCTTGTCCTGTTACAGGTGCAACCCACGAACCTAATCCTGTTAACTCCGGTCTATAATATTGATCATAATAGAATGACTTTAATGATTCGCTAGCCACTACAGGTTCTAACTTAGACTTAATGGCAGAAAATATTTCATTTCTATTAGTATAATCAAATTCAAAATTTTGTTCTTTAGTATCTTGATAAAGTATACCGTCGGCGGCAAATATATTAGTCTTACTATATTTTCCACTTACATCACTTAATTCAAAATACTTGCTCACACCACTAGAAATACGGTTAACACTCTTAACTTTTAAAATACCTGTGCCTAAAGTCAATGGAGCGATATTGTAATCTTCAGCAGTTACCATTCTATTTTGAACATAGTAGGACTGCGGTGCCTTGCTTTGTATACTAGCATTGGCCTCAGTAGCAGCAGCATTGTTTACCGTGTATTGTAAAGCCATTGTTAGGGTAAGTGTATGCGACTGACCTAACTTATTGACATAGGGAATCTCGACAACGATGCCACTCATTTGTTCTGGTTTGATAGAATATGTCAGACCGTTGCTTTGTCTATAAAATAATCTGAACGAACCTTTGGGTAAATTACCGAAATTGCCATCTGCAAAGTTTAAATCAATTTGATCTTGGTCTCTTGTAGACACAGAATAGATATTACGTTGATTTTTATCTAGACTGTTGTAGATAATATTGTTGCCAACTACATCAGGAACTTTTGTCCACAATGTTGAATAGTTGTTATCAGCATCTAATTGCCACAACCATACATCAGTATTATTAACATTGCCAACATTAATTCCGACTATTTCATTGGCCACAGGATTTTCTAGTGTAAAATTACTAAGAGCAAGTTCACCTTGTCTAAAATGCACAAAAAATCCAGTGTTAAAACTTCCTGTGCCTTGATTATCATTTTTATAAATTAGACTAAATGTATTACCAGGAGCAGGTGCTTCCTCATATATGCTGGTTTTGCCTGCAAAACTACATGGAACTATTTCAAAATTCATAGATGTTCCATTAATATTCTTACTAAAGGAATAAATGGGAACATCTGCGTTGCTGCTGTTGATTCTATACTGCTCAGTTAAAACACCATCAATAGTTTTACGATCATATGGCTTACCAAAATTAAATGATCCTGCCATTGAACTATTAAGAATAGTAATAAATTGATTATACCAACTGGTGTTAGTTGTGTCGTTCCACGCTATGGTAACATTGGCTAGGTTGATGCCGTTAGAATCAATAACACTATCTGTAGTAGCAATTGATGTTAATTTTAAAAAACCACTAGCAGGAACATTTCTGCTGGGCACATAACTGATTAACTGCGCCAATCTCAATATGCTATCACGGCGCTGTGCTGTTTCTATAAAGTTTTCTCGGGCATTTAAATCAATACGAAAACTTAGATTTTGTCCTAGGTATGCTATTAGGTCAATTAGGGCAATATATTCACTACTATCAATAAAATCATTAAAATCTTCAGGATAATTTTCCTGAAGATATTGTATCATTGTGCGACGAAGTGTTTCAAAGTCATAACTTTGAAAGTCTGCGTTTCTAAATGATTGGTATATTTTCTTCCAATCTTCAGTTACAAGTAGTTTATTATTGGTAGCGGGTATCATAATTTTTAATTTACACCGTATTTATGGTAAAAATAAACATGGTATATTACTGAACAGACAGACCAAGTTTTTGATCGAACGTTAATCGCATGTTAGCAGACTGATCTGTACCATTTAAAACTAGTGTAATTTCTAAAATATACCCGTGTTTGTATTCTGTAAGGTCTAATTGGGTAGGTGTTACTCTAGGGTCACTGTTACAAATTGTATTAATATCTTCTCTTAACAAATCTGTAGTTTCATCAGTGAGAGGTTCCATTAGTAAGTCCCAAATAACGCTGCCGAATTCGGGATTCATCACACGTTCACCTTTTTTAGTTTTGAAATGATTCAGAATATCCTGTTTAATTAATTCAAAATCAAATAACTGAACGTTCCTGCCGTCACCTGCAACCGTGCTGAAACCTTTGTAGAAGTGGCTGGCCTTTCTAGGTTGCTGTTTGACAACCTGTCCAGATCCTATTTCAATTGTTTTATATGCCATAACAATATTTATTTTAGGCTGTTGAGGCCTTTCTTGCTTCGTAATTGGCTATTTCTTGCTTGACGTAGGCCAACTGATTCTTTACTTTAACAGCAGCATCGGCCTTGGTAACAAAACCTTTCTTATCCTTATCTAAAGGATTAGCAGCATATTCTGCTGTGCCTGCCCTAAACAAGACATAATCGTTAGGCTTGCCTACAGCAGCAGGCCATAATATTCCCATATACAGATCTTCTATACCTGGAGAAGATACCCTACTAACAGGACCATTCTGGAAATATTTTTGTACCCAATCCATCTGCTGCGTTCTTGTTAGTCCTGCTAGATATTGTGTGGTTGTACCTAGCCCTTTAGCAGTAGCGGCCATGAACTGTATTAGGCCAGTAGCACTTGATTTAGGATTACGCTTGGCAGGATCAAATGTTCTGCCCGTTTCAAAAGCCATACAGGCAAGCAAATCTAGATAATTACAGCCTAATCGACTAGCTACTGCCTTAACTTTGTTAATAAATTCTTCATCTTTGGCCCAATCACTAGGTTGGTTTTTATTTGGAGTAGGCAGGGCACTGTTAGTGCTTTCACCATAACTATTGGCACCGGCGTATGAATCTGTATTTGATCTACTAAACTTTGTTCTATCGATATTTTCGTGCTGCGGCCAAGGTTCATGCGTTGGCACACGTTGCATAATACTGCTAATATCATCTGTCTTATATAAATTGCCGTCGGTCCAAGCGGCATCTTTGCTAACATTAGGTAAAGTATATAAAGGCAATTCAGTAGGACGTTCTGCTTCGACCGCAGATTCGGCCTTGGCTGCTGTTGGTCCATTCATGTGTATTTGATTAGCAGTGCTTATCATATCTCCTACCGATGACACAGCGGTATCTCCGTTAGTAGTTAAGAAAGTTCCACCTTCGGATAATATATTAATTCTTCCTGCACTGGTCTGTAATAGATTGCCGTTGACCTTAAGATTATAATCTCCTAACGCAGTAAATTTTATTGTGTCTTTCACTGAATGATTATAAGTTCCACCAAATTCCAACTTACCGCTTTGATTAACAATTAGATTATAATCCTGTGTGATGTTGAAATTAGCAGTATTACCAACTTTAACATTAAAATTTCTTGCTGCTTCTAAGTTAAAATCTCTTTCAGATCGTAAGTTAAAATCACCTTCGGTATGTATACTAACACTGTCCCCTGCATAGATATCCAGTTTACCATCGCTGGTCATTTCTATCCAAGCAGTGCCCTTGCTATTGGCTATATAGATAAGGTCTTGTGTATTGTGTAAAAGTATTTGATGCCCTGTTCTTGTTCTTATTCTTACTAATTCATTTTCACCATTGAGGTCACCGTCATCCATAACAAAGGTATGACCGCCCAATCTACTAATAGGAAATTGTCTATTGCCCTCATAGCCCAATTTACCTTTTTTGCCTTCAGGATCTAGTGGACCTGGAGTGCTAATACCAAAAACCATACTAGGTGTTTCTCTTCTAGCACTGCTACTGGTAACTCCTCTAATACTGTCAACTAACAAGCCCTGTGCCAGCAGTTTTTCAGCAAAGGGATGAATGGCCTTTTTAATAAAATACGGATCTTTATTGGTGTTTAAGGTTTGACTGCCTTTGTGTATTTCAGCGACTGGTAACAGATCTGTACCGTAGGTTCTCTGCTGTTCGGGTGTGATAGCAGTTTGGTCACTGGCAGCAATACCGGGCATCATGTGGTTTTGGAATTCGGCTGGCAAACAGGCTAGAACATAACCATCATTAACATTGCCCATGACAAATACTACTAACACCTTAGTACCTACATCAGGAGGTACCATCCACATACCGTAACTTTTTCTTACGTCGTTATAATCGCTGCTGTTGTTACCTTCGAACTTGGCAGAAGTATAACCTAAAAACGGACTGGTCCATTTTACAATAAATGTTCTGCTCTGTAAATCACTAGGTATGGCTGTATTTTTCTGTAGAACAACTTCCAATGATCCCATATAGGTAGGATCGAGATTGTTAGTGATCTCTGCAATATAGGGACCAGGATGGGGTAATACTCCTGGAGATCTCTGTTCTGTAGAAATCATAGGTCTCATGGTCGATTCCTGTTAAGGAAAGCAGCCAAAGGACTGGCAACATTTGTATTAAACACAGCGGTGGCCGCAGATGTTATTTGTTGTATTATGTTTATACCCTGTGTACGAGCAGCAGACTTACCAGCAGTAGATACCTGAGCCGTAACTAATTGATCGTAAGGATTAGGTTCAAATTGTAATTTCTGCATTTCTGTAGGTTGAACTTGCCCAGGATTTACAAATTGTCCCGGCATACGTAAAACACTTAATGTTTGTCTAAAAACACCGTCCTTAAAACTACTTTTTACAGTGTTAACCCTATATACTCCGCCGAAGGGAACTTGATTTTTATCAAATTGGTATAGACCATTTTCTCCTATATCTACAGGATTTTTGAAGACAATATTAATAAACACTTCTTTGAAATGATAGATAACTTCCCCATCGACAGATAGAATTGTATCACCGGGAATGTATGTGGGTTTATAATTTCCCTGCCCCAGTGTGGTTAGATAAACTGGATCACCTAAAATTTCTAGGTCACCTGTTAACAAACTGGCCTTAGAATTAACTATGGCCTCGTGCATATTTCTAGTAAGCACATCTAAGGGTTTAACACTGACAGGTCCGGCTACCCCTATATTAGGTAATTGTTGAAAGTTTGGATTTACATTAATCTGAGGAGTTCCTACCTGATCCCGCTGAATGTTTCTTACGTTATCCGCAGACAATCTGGGATCATTTTCGTTATCAGGTGCAAGTTGTCCATCTGAAAACCTATAATCAGTTACACCTAATGCCTTAGGAACTGCTTCAAAAAATAGTGTATTGAAATTTAATTTAAATCCTATGAGATCCGGATTGGTTCCGCTATAGATATAGTTATAAGTTCTTATTGCTTTCTTTTGTAATATCTTTGTATCATATTTTTCACTTTGAAATCCAGGTATTCTTGTAAAATGTAATTTGTAAGGAACAATTATATATCTAAATGTTTGATAGTTACGCTTAGTAACAGCATCTATTTCACCTACTTCAACTTCTGTTAAAATAGCAAAATAAGTTACCATATCGTCATCGTCTAATAGATCATCAAGTTTATCTAATATGCTTCTTGTGTATTCGCAGTCTCGCAAAATGGCTATAATACATTCGTGGATACGTGATTTTTCTGGAAATTGTACAGCGACTTTTTCAGGAGTGTATCTAGTGTATCTAGGATCAGTTGCAGCGGTTTGATTATCCGCTGCTCTAACCTGTGCTTGAGTTGCTCTACGTTGTCCAGAACTGTCTACTGCGGTCGCGTTACCTGGATCGGGAAATCGATAAAGGCTTTTATCTTTTAGTAACTCTACTACCTTGCTGTCACTGAAAAGATTTTTATTTTTTTCATAATTAAGTTTACCATCAACAAGTTCACCAAATTTTATTTCGTATTTGTCAAAGCGAGTGGCATTCTCAGAGGGTTTGTAATCTTTGTCAGTGGATTTAATTTGATTGTTTACACTATCTTCAAAATTTTGCAGTATCTCACCAACTGTATTACCTGCTAATTGAATAGGATCTTTTAGAATATTGGCATTACCAAATGCTGTATCTTGAAATGGTATACATTGACAGGTGTATTTTGTGCCACGTTCACTTACGTCTGCTTCGAAGTTATTAAATTTTATAACAAAATATCTTTTAGTGTATTCTATAGCCTCAGGATTGGGTATATCTTTGTCATCGGGATAGCCTAAAAACTCCATCATGAGTACGAAACTGGCACCAATATAACTGGCGTATCCAGAACTAACCGCAGCAACATGTAGGGCCTGTGGAAATCCATTTATGCTATAAGGTTCAAATACTTCGAAATTGATCTTGGTAGCGAAACTGGTATTGGTATTAGGCGTAAAACTCATTAAGGTTTCAATCTCAACATTGTCGATATACATGTCGAACTTGCCAACACCCCTAGCATTAAAGTCGTCTACCAGCTCTTTACCTATCTCTTTATCAACTTCTGTAGTTTGATACGCTCTGGAATCACCTTCTGCTCTAAAACTCTTTGTAACTTTTACACCGCTTACGGCTTCCTTATTAAATCCGCTGGTGCCTTTACCACCAGACTTTAATACTACAAAATCAAAATTATATCCTTTAGATCTATAAGTATCCGGATTGGCTACCTGTTCTCTAGATAAGGCCGCTAGCGTAAAATTATAGGTGTAAGATCTATACTTGTTAAGAACATTTTCTTTAACAAACGGAGGTAAATTTTTTTGCTCAGTTACTATTCTTTTACTTGTTACAGTAAGACTGGCGCCGGGTGTAACTGTTTTTCTTTCAACTGTGCTTTCTGTAGTCATTATTAAATGCCTAGATCTTTTCTCAATGTGCTTAGTTTTGGCAAATAAATTTTAACACCTGCTACCATATCATATACAGGATCTTTTAATACTTCACTGTTTCTTTGACTAAACACCCACCATAGGTTTTGATCTTGATATAGTTTATAGGCTAGAAGATCTGGCCTATGCTCATATTCTTTGGAAACTTCCCATAATACATCATCTGTTTCATAGGTAAAATTTCTAAAAGTCATGATATCTAGGTAACCTTTAGAATTATCACTAGAATAATAAGGACTTGTTTTACTATATATAGGCATTATAGATATCCGGTATTCCTAAATGTAGATCCTTTAGTCTGTGTTAACCAATCATCAACACTAAACTTCTGCATTTCATTTCTACTATACATTGGTAAGCAATTTACAGTAAGTTGGCTTACCACAGGCACTGTATCTTTACCATAAGTATTATTTTCTTTTTCTTTACCTAGTGTAAAATAATCAACGCTGTCTGGTAGATCTACCTTAAAATTTTGTACTACAACGGGCACATTGTTAAACATATAATCACCATAGCCCTGTAATCTACATATAGGCGGTGGACTACCTGCATAAGCATCATTGGCGGTTCTCATCTTAGTTAGAGATTTTAACAAATGTATTGTGGCCAAATATACTCCTGCATCTTTTTCATTTTGAACTGTGAACTTTCCTGTTATACTGATAGCACCGACACTGGACCTTTGGTAAAAATGCTGTGTAAAATTACTATGAATAGAATTAACTGGTGTATAATCAGATCTAACGTCGTAGTTTATGTTAGGTGTGTATGGAAAAATTATGCCTTTTAGATTATATAACTCGCCGTAGATCCCCGATGTGGTATAATTCAAATACATGTCTGGTACGCGGATACGCACACGCATGTCATTGTTTGTTCCATTGCCACGTATGCTATAAATATTAACTGACGCAGGTTTAACCGTTGGCACACCGGTAGTAAACAAATCCCCAGTTTCAGTATTTCTTCTTTTGGTGCCTTCGCTAAGGGCATAATCTGATCCGTTGGCCATAAATATATCCTCTATGCCTTATTTAACCAAAAGAAAACTGCTAATATTAAGAGTGTTTTGGTTGACACAATGCCAATTTGTGTTATAATAATTAAAAAGGAACTATAACAATAATATGAGTATCGGACTACTAACCACCAGAAAAGTAAAATACCTAAACAATAGAGACCTATTAGCAGAAATACACAAGAGTAAATGCAGTTTTTCAAGTTTTACCAAACCAGAATATCAACAATATGACATTATATTGCCAAGTCTAAATAAAGTTAACATTAGGACCATAGCTGAAGCCAAACGAAATCGTGCCAAAAGAATGGGCATTGAAGCCTTTACCCGTGCTCGATTAGCGGGTGATAAAAAGATCAAACTACCAGAATGCACTCCGGACTATAAAACTGTTGCCAAAACAGAGATAGTTATACGAATTATGACTTTTGATCATATTCCATTAACACCTGGACGTAAAAAAACTACTAAAACTAGAGCCGATGGTCATGAAAAAGTTAACTTCCCTCCGTTTCAACATTGGAAATTTAACAACCAAGACGAACTAGTCTGTGTGGGCAAGAGTCATTGGAAGGGAGGAATGAAGACTGGTAAGTTTAGTAAAGAACACGGACGCATCACAGAGGGGCTGGGTAGAATGTTTATCAAGTTATCAGAACGTTATGCTCAACGTAGCAACTGGCGAGGATATACCTATATCGATGAAATGAAAGGTCAGGCTATTCTACAACTTAGTCAAATCGGTCTACAGTTTGATGAATCAAAATCAGAAAATCCATTTGCCTATTACACAGCCGCAGTTACAAATTCATTTACTCGTATTCTAAACATCGAAAAGAAGAATCAAAACATCCGCGATGACATGCTAGAAGAAAACGGACTTACACCAAGTTCGACTAGACAAAATGCTCACGAATATGCCGAGGAAACTGCAAGACAGGCAGAACTATATAAAAATCTGCGTATGCCCAAGAGTGAAGATGCAGATATAGAAGAGGAAGAAGATACCGAAAGCGAAGAAAAGGCTTGACAAAACATCTGTAACTCTGCTATACTTTTTGTAGGAGAATATTAACTATGAACCTTTTTAAAAAGGTAGCGTGTTTTACTGATCTTCACGTAGGGCTGAAGGGAAACTCAACCATACATCTTAAAGATTGCGAAGAGTTTGTAGATTGGTATATTGCAACTGCTCAAGCCAATGGATGTGAAACTGGTATATTTCTAGGTGATTGGAGTCACAATCGTAACAGCCTAAACCTAATCACTCTGGATACCAGTATGAGGTGTTTGGAAAAATTAGGCGCTGCATTTGAGCAATTCTTTTGGTTTCCGGGCAATCATGATTTATACTATAAAGATAAACGCGACATCCATAGCAGTGTCTTCGGACGCCATATACCTGGTGTGACTGTCATAGACTCTGTGACCACTCAAGGCGGTGTCACTCTTGTACCGTGGTTGGTAGGTGACGAATGGCGCACTATTGAAAAGATCAAAAGCAAATATATATTTGGGCATTTTGAACTACCTCTGTTCTATATGAATGCCATGGTTCAAATGCCCGATCACGGAGAACTACAATCGCATCATTTTGTTCATCCAGAATATGTGTTTAGTGGACACTTTCATAAACGCCAGCAACGTGACAAGGTCATCTACATAGGAAATGCGTTTCCCCATAACTTTTCAGATACCTGGGACGATGAACGAGGTATGATGATTTTAGAATGGGGCGGTAAACCGGAATTTATTGATTGGCCAGATTGTCCTAAATTTAGAACAGTTAAATTATCAGACCTAATTGATCGTAAAGATGAGATTATGAAGTCGAAAATGTATCTAAGAGTAAACTTAGATATTGATATCAGTTTCGAAGAAGCAAATTTTATTAAAGAAACTTTTATTAAGGAACATGACATTAGAGAAATTAGTCTAATTCAAGACAAAGCGAACTTAGAAGGCAGTTACGAAGATAATCCAGATACCACATTTGAAAGTGTAGACCAAATTGTAAGCGAACAAATACTTAACATAGACAGCAAAGAAATAGACAAAAAATTACTTCTGGACATTTATAACAATCTATAATGTTTAACATTAAAAATTTAACAGTAAAAAACTTCATGAGTGTGGGTAATCAAACCCAGGCTGTAGACTTTGATCGTGAACATCTTACTCTAGTGCTAGGTTCAAACCTAGACCTAGGAGGAGATGATACTGGATCGAGAAACGGTACAGGTAAAACCACAATCATCAACGCTCTCAGTTATGCATTATACGGGCAGGCATTGACTAACATCAAAAAAGAAAATCTTATCAATAAGATCAATGGTAAGAACATGCTGGTCACTGTAGAGTTTGAAAAACACAACATCAGGTATCGTATAGAGCGAGGGCGCAAACCCAACATCTTAAGATTTTTTGTCAACGATACAGAAGTTAAAGACGAACATGAAGATGAAAGTCAAGGTGATAGCAGAGAAACGCAAAAGGCCATAGATGACTTATTGGAAATGAGTCATACTATGTTCAAGCACCTATTGGCTCTAAATACCTATACTGAACCTTTTCTTAGCATGAGGGCTGCTGATCAGCGCGAAGTTATAGAACAACTGCTAGGTATTACTATTTTAAGCGAAAAGGCCGATCATCTAAAAACAGCCATTAAAGAAAACAAAGAAGCCATACAACAAGAAAATGCAAAAATAGAAGCAATCAAGACTGCAAATGAAAATGTACAAAAAAGTATCGATAGTTTACAATTAAAAAGTTCTGCATGGGATAACAAGCATCAACAAGAATTAGAAAATCTAGGTCGCGCCATTGTCAATCTAGAGTCGGTGGACATTGAAGCAGAATTACAGGCACATAGAGATCTAGCAATATGGTTAGAGAACGATCGTAAACTGACTCAACTTAGAAAACAAATGACAACTCTAGAAACTGCGGTCATGCAGGCTGCTAAAAGTGTAGACAAATATTCTAAAGACTATGACATGCTGATGGGCAAAACATGTCCATCATGTAAACAAGAGTTACAAGATCATAATCACGAGGATATGATTAAAGAAGTTTCAAAGAATCTAGCAGATGCCAGCGAATATTCAGACAAGGTAATACGCGATTACGGCCTAGTAGTTAATGAAGTTGATGCTATCGTTAAACACCCCAAGAGACCGGATACCTTTTACGATACAGAAGCAGAAGCACTAGGACACAAAAATAACCTAAGTAATTTAGAAAAAAGCCTACTGGAAAAGGCCAGCGAACAAAATCCATATCAGGAACAAATCGAAGAATTAAAACACACCGCCATACAAACTATAGACTGGACTACTATAAACGAATTAACTCGTGTTAGAGATCATCAAGATTTTCTGTTAAAATTATTAACAAACAAAGACAGTTTTATTAGAAAGAAAATTATAGATCAAAACTTATCATACCTAAACAAACGTCTAAGTTACTATATTGATAAACTAGGATTACCACATCTAGTTAAATTTCAAAACGATCTAAGCGTAGAAATAACCCAACTAGGACAGGATTTAGATTTTGACAATCTAAGTAGAGGCGAGCGTAATCGACTAATTTTATCAATGAGTTTTGCTTTTAGAGATGTCTGGGAAGGACTATACCAATCAACAAACTTATTGTTTATTGATGAACTAGTAGACTCAGGTATGGACTCTGCGGGTGTCGAAGCAGCATTGGCAGTATTAAAGAAAATGGCCAGGGAACGCAATAAGAATATATACTTAATCAGCCATAAAGATGAACTGATAGGTCGTGTTAACAATGTTCTAAGAGTTATAAAAGAAAACGGCTTTACATCATATTCCAACGATATAGAATATGTCAACTGAAAAATTTGATCAATATAAAGAAGTATACTCAAAATATATTCTTCTTGCTATAGAATTGCATAACTACCATCAACAGTTTATTAGTCGTCGAGGCTTTCGAACTGCTAAAGTACTTAGAAGTAAGATCAAAGAAATAATGGCAGTTGAAAAAGTACTGTGGAAAATTAGTGTAGCGGCCTATGAAGAATGCCTAATAAATTTTAAAGAAGAGCAACGCCAAAAAAAGGCTGATTTAAAGGCATGGAAAAGGGCTCATCCCGGAAAGCCCGGTAGGAAAAAAAGGATATTAAATGGAAACAACTAAACAACAACTACAAAAAATTTATGAAGAATTTCTAAAAGAAGATGATAAATTCGAAGCCGGTAATGCTGCGGCAGGTACAAGATCACGTAAGGCTCTTGCCGAACTTGCTAAACTTGTCAAGGCACGCCGCAATGAAATTACCGCAGAAAAGGCTGCTCGTAAAGAGGCTAAAACTGCAAAATAATCAATGTCTTGGACATACCAAGGTACGATTATCAATGAATTACCGGAGGACTGTGTAGGTTTTGTTTACCTCATTACTAACACAGTCAATAATAAAAAATATATAGGCAAAAAATTATCTAAATTTTCAAAAGTAACTTACAAAACATTAAAATTAAAAAACGGCACAAAGAAAAAGAAACGCATAAAATCTAAAATAGACTCAGACTGGCAAACCTATTATGGCTCAAATGAACAACTCAACAAAGACGTAGCACAATTAGGCACAGATAAATTTGTAAGAGAAATATTATACTTCTGTAATTCAAAGGCAGAATGTTCCTATATTGAGGCACGAGAACAATTTACACGTAAAGTACTAGAATCAGACGAATACTATAACGGACATATACAAGTCCGTGTCCATGGCACACATATCAAAGGCAAATTAAACGGTTAATGGCTAGCGCAGGCTAACATCATGCGCCCTAGACCTGGATCCAGTATCGCAGGGACGGAATGCTCACCGCCGTAGTGAGTACTCAACCACTACCCCAAAAGGATGTAGATCACAAAACGCCGTGATTTGGTTGTTTGAATAGGTTAACACAAAGGCAAAAAGAAGGGTAACTCCCTAACGGACATATAGACGTCTGCGTGTTTATATGTGCCTGCCGTCGGATAAAGACTGAGCTCGTGGTACCGGCCGACCGCCACTGTAACGCTCTAACGTAGAATGACTTGCTAACTCGGATGATGACAAGTATATCTTTGCCCGCCCTGGGCAAAGTATGACCATTAAATCTGGATGATACTAAACATCTTCGATGTAAAAATTGCGATGAGCGTGAGCGAAGAGCAAACGAACGCAGTTCGTTTCATTGTTATAAATAACATCATCTACTCGAGTAGGAATTAATATGAAAATCGCTCAACTACTACAATCGGTTAATGAAGCAGGTGCAAGATCAGCTTCCCAACAATCTTCAATGCAGGCTGCTGCTTCAGGAACTACACCTCCTCCTAATCTAACAGTTCAACAAGGGGGCAGAGGACAACCTCGAGCTACTACAACAGCACCTACAACAAACGCAGCACCTACAACAAACGCAGCACCTACAACAAACGCAGCACCTACAACAAATGCCGGGCCGGGATTAACACAGCCGTTACCTCCTGCAGATCCAAATGCACCTAGTCTAGCAACTAGGATTGGACGTGGCATAGGAGCTGCTGGTAAGGCTATAGGAGCAGTAGCAGGTGTTCCTCAAGGTTTAGGGCGTGCTATAAAGAAAGGGTACCAAGCAGGAGTAGATACTATAGGTGGACCAGGCGCTTCCCCCGCAGGTGGAGCTCAAGCCGCATCTGCTCAGAGCGTTCAGGCTACAAATAATGAGTTAGATCAGTTGAAAGCCACTCTACAGTCACTAGACCAAAGGATGCGTAGAGCAGGGTTTGAAGAATCAAAAAAACGGTAATCCGCTTTCTTTTGTAGTTTCTAGATTTTCTTTTATTAGTTCACTGATTATTTCTCTATCAGTTACATCTAATTGATAGGCCTGTTCCAAGTTTAATGCTCCTCGCATGTACCAGGCCATCTTATATAATTCTTGTTTTAGGGCTTTTGACTCTTTGTCCAAGTTATCTACTTCTACTTGGATTTCGGCCATTGTCAATGTCAAAAGCCTTGCCCGAAAAAATCAGAATTATTAAAAGTAATAGGAATTTTATAAGTTGGTGGTGCGCCTAGTTCTTGTTGTTCAGGTGTACTTTGGAATTCTAGAGGCTTCATATCGTTGTGTTCTTTCAGCAACTTGATGTGTGATTGAACTTTTTCAAATATTTCTTTGTCTGTATTGGATATAAATTCTTGAATGAAATGCGGGTTAGTAACTTCACCTTGAGGTGTAACGATTTTGTATATAGACTCACCTAATAGATTAACCGTAATATCAGTTAGTTTGGCAAAACTTTCATTAAAAATTTCCAACTTTTTATCATCAGGTATAGTATCATCGTTGGCCATATTAAGGATTCGGTTTGTTTCAAACGTTTTTACACTGGTTTTATTCAAGTGACGATAGGTTAATGGTTTAACATATATAATTAACTCATCATTTACGGCTACCTGTTCTGTCCATGAATTATAACTTTGTTGATCTAGTAAATGTCTAAGGTCTATGTCATAATCTACTTCTTCGTCTGTATTGGGAACCTTAAATTTTAAGGGCATACGTTCCCCATAGGTAGCAATACGGATTGCAATTAAAATAGTATCTAAGTCTAGATTGGGACAGTTCCAGGCATTTTTAATATTTGGCAAACAACTTTGTATAACATCCACTATCGCTTGACCATTCATTAGAGCGTCGGGAGTCTTGAACAATAACTCGTCTTTGGCAGTCATGGAATACACGGGATATTCACCATTTTCAGTAATCACAATAGATCCCGGCTCCCAAAACTTACCTTGACTGGGCAGTTGAATATAAATTTTAGGTTGACGCATCCACTGACTTAATGGATTGGTCTTTTGGGCTGCTTGATATTGCATGTTTTAACTCCGATAAATAAAGAATAGGATATTACCTATATTATTTATATACTACTTTAATAGCCATTTAAACACATGAACGGTGCAACAGAAGCCACACTAGCAGAATTACTAGCCGAAGCTAAGGCTATGAATGTGAATTTAGTTTCATTGAACAGAATGATCAATTCACCTAATTCTGGCATTAACAGCGCCAGTAATAGAGCAGCACAGGGAGTAAACAATTTAGGCAATGCTGCCAGCAATGCCGGCACAAAATTAAATTTACTTGCCGCAGCAGGCAACGTCATAAGCGGAACTTTTAGTTTTTTCAGCGGTATTATAAGTTCGGTTATAGGAGGACTTACTGAAACAGCAAAAAGCCTATATGCTTTTAGTTTAAAGGCCGCAGAAGGAACAGCACGCCTTAGTGATTTTTATGACTCTTTTAAAAATTTACCTTTAGGTTTAGGTACCTTAATGGGAATCCTAGCAGATCAAACTAGGATAAACGAGCGATTACTAGATACCTATAGAAGTATTACATCTGCAGGAGTGTCGTTTGGTGGTAGTCTCAGTGATGTTAGAGATGCTGCTACAAGAACATTTTTATCATTTGAAGAATTAGGTAGAGTAAGCAGAGATAATAGCGAAATATTTGCCACCATGGGGGGCAATGTAGATAGGGGATTTAATAAATTTGTTGATACACAGAACAAATTAATAACGAAATTTGGTAGCCAACTTCTAGGATTAGGATTAACGTCTGAGGGTGCTGCTAACATGCTGGCAATTTTTATGAACAATGCTGGTAATTTAAGCAGAGCAGAACTGGCCAATAATGATCTACTTGCACAAAGTGTGGTCAATATTACCACGCAGATGGACGCTTATTCTAAAATTACTGGTAAGAGTCGCGAAGCACTTGAAGCAGAAATGAAGAAGAAATCCTTTGACGCTGCTTGGAAAACATTTACTGCTGGCATGAGTCCGGAAAAAGCAGCCAGTGCTCTTGCTGCTATAGAATTAGCCACTGCCAAGGGAGGTGAAGGTGCAGGTGACGCTCTGAAGCAAATGTTTATGACAGGCGGTCAAATTTCTACACCTATAACAGAGGCGGCTAAGGCGTTTTATGTTCAGACACAGGGCGGCGCAGAGACATTTACTCAACAGATGTATGATTCCGTGCAGAACATGCGTGCTGGAAGTGAAGAACAACTTTCAATGCAAATGGAGGCAACTAGACGTTTAGGCCAACAGTATAATGAATTCATAGGACCTATGGGTGAGATGGGTGCTATACGGTCATTACAAGGTGACAAATTTGTCAATAATTTTAACTTGATGAACACAGCTTTAGTAGATGGACGTAGAACGCAGGCAGAACAACAACGGGCAGTTGCCGAAGCCCTGCAGAAACAAAAAGATCAGGCTAATGGCAGTGCCCAATCATTTGCAAAGGCCGAATTAAACATTAGACAATTTGGCAACGCATTGAACGGTATTATAGGTGGTGTGCTAGCACCGTTTTTAGAATTAGCACAAAGATTTAGCCAAGCATTCTTAGAGTACCTTATTCCTGTTGCTACAGATTTAGCGAAATGGCTAGGGGACCAATTACAGGCAATTAGGTCTGCCTATGGAAGCGGGGGATTCACTGCTGCGTTTCAACAAATATTGAAAAGTTTAGGCAGTGGTGTAGATAATCTTATCGAAATGTTTAAACCCACTTGGGAAAAAATTCAACCTATGGTAATGACTGCCATAGACGACACATGGAATTTTGTTAAACCATACATGGTTAGGGCATTTGATGGTCTAGTTGAATTTTTAAAACCGTATCTGATGAGAGGTTTTGCTGCAATAATGGATGAAATTAATGGGCAAATTTATAAAATGACAGGCGGAAGATATGGTGATGATAGAAATAGATCTGAAATTCGAAGAGAATTTGATTTTCAACAATCTATAATAGACGCTACCAATAAGGCAATTAGAGATGGCAATGCTTCTGCAGAACAATTAGCCGCATCTGTAGTAGCCAAGAATAAACAGTTACAATTGTCTGAAATAGAAAAACGATATATAGGTCTAAGTGATTCTGAAAAAGAAAAATGGAGAATGCCTGAAGTTAGACATAAAGGTACACTAGGTATGACAGGCAATTGGTGGGAAAAAGAAAACGCTACATTAAATGTTCAAGCGGGAGAGAGTGTGGTCACTGAAGATCAAATGCGTCAAATTGTAGATACAGCAAGTCAGTCTGGGCTTGCTGATAGCATAAACCGCTTAAATAGTCTAACCGCAGAGTTAATTAGAACCACTAAACAGGTAGCTGCCAATACAGCGGCTAATGTTAGTGCTACAAAATCTCTAAATGATAACCTTTGGGCAGCATAATATATGGCATGGAAAAAGTATTTTACACCAGTTAACACACAGGGCACAATGAGCCCTATAAGTGGCTCTATGACCAGTACTGGTCCGAATGCCAGCCGATCAAACTATTCTAGTTATTTGCCCGATGTTTATTCCGGACATCCTAATCGTCTAGAACGTTATGGACAGTATGACACCATGGATTGGGACAGCGAAGTTAATGCTGCTCTTGATATTCTTGCAGAGTTTTGTACACAGGAAAATGAAGAAAACGGTACTCCGTTTCGAATATTTTTTAAAGAATCTGCAACAGGCACAGAAATAAAGATTATTAAAAAATATCTACAGCAATGGTGTAAGGCCAACAAATTTCATACAAGAATTTTTAAAGTTGTGCGTAATGCCTTTAAGTATGGAGATGTATTCTTTGTTCGTGATCCTGAAACACAGACATGGTTGTACATAGATCCTGCAAAAGTAGATAAAATTATTGTGAACGAAAGTGAAGGTAAGAAGCCTGAACAATATGTTATACGTGATTGGAATCCTAATTTAGAAAAACTAAACGCAACTGCAATTCAGCCCAGTAATGTACACGGCGGTGGTAGTCAATTCGGTGCTAGTTATGGTACAGGACAGGGTGGTGCAGGTGGATCACGTGGTATGGTAGGTGCCTATCCTACAAGCATTGCTTCCAGTAGATTTCAACAGAATCAAAATCAATATACAATAGATGCAGAACATGTAATACACATATCTATGAGCGAAGGATTAGATAACAATTATCCATTCGGTAACTCGTTAATGGAAAGCATCTTTAAGGTATTCAAGCAAAAAGAATTATTAGAAGATGCTATCATTATCTATCGTGTACAACGTGCTCCAGAGCGCAGAGTATTTTATATTGACGTAGGTAATATGCCCAGTCATTTGGCTATGGCATTTGTAGAACGTGTTAAAAACGAAGTTAATCAACGACGTATTCCATCTGCTACAGGTGGCAGTCAATCGGTTGTTGATGCAGGGTACAATCCTTTGAGCATTAACGAAGATTATTTTTTCCCACAAACAGCGGAAGGTAGAGGCAGTAAGGTTGAAATATTACCAGGTGGAACTAATCTAGGAGAAATTGATGACCTTAAGTATTTTACTAATAAACTTTTTCGTGCTCTACGCATCCCTAGTAGCTATCTACCTACTGGTCCCGACGACGGAGGAAGTAATTTTAATGACGGAAGGGTTGGAACCGCTTACATTCAAGAACTTAGATTCAACAAATATTGTGAAAGATTACAATCAATGATGCACGAGCAGTTTGATACAGAATTCAAATTGTATCTTTACAAAAAAGGCATCAACATAGACAACAATATTTTTGATTTGAGATTTAATCCACCTCAGAATTTTGCTTCCTATAGACAGGCAGAAATGGATACTGCCCGTGTTAATACTTTCGGAACATTAGTAGCTGTGCCATTTTTAAGTAAACGATTTGCCATGAAGCGTTTCTTAGGATTGAGTGCAGAAGAAATGGCAGAGAATGAAAAGCTATGGAAAGAAGAAAACATAGATGAAGATCCTGAAATGAGTGCTAGTGCTCAACTCCGAGGTGCAGGAGTTACAGCAAACAGTATTGGTGGAGATATGGGCGCTATGACTTCTAATACAGCGGAATTAGGAACTGAACCAGGAGCGCCTGGAGCAATGCCCGGTGGAGAAGCCGGAGAATCACCACCGGCAGTATAAATATTATTATGTTTTTAAGAGAATTTATTTACTTTGACAAGCAATCTTCAGAACCTGTTGAAGATAACCGTTATTTGAGTCAAAACGATACCAGCGTTCTTAAAGATAAGGACGTTCGTAAAGTTCGTTTAACTCTCAAAACTCTTAATGAAATACGAAAAGCGGGCGAGGCTTTCGAAAAAGAGCGTAAAGAAGAACTTAGTTTAGTAAGAAAAATGTATGCTGCTCCACCACCAGAAGCAGCAGGACAGATGTAACTGGAATTTTTTTACAATTTTTTTATCAATTAGAGGTAAAACTCTATCAACTTTAGGTCAAAATGAGTCGTTTTTGGCCTATTTCACATATATTATAAGATAACTCTGTAAATATACTCGACAGCCTTGCCGCTACAGTTTAAGGAGAATAACGGTCATGACTAAATTTGAACAATTATTAGACTATCTCGTGAATGAAGAGATGGACAAAGCCAATGAGCTTTTCCACGAGATAGTTGTAGAAAAAAGCCGCGATATCTATGAAAATTTAATCGCAGAAGAAGAACAAGAAGAAGAAGTCGAAGAAGCAGCCGACGAAGAAGTCGATGAATCTGATGAAGAAGTAGACGAATCTGCCGACGAAGATGATGTAGATGAGTCCTACGACGAGGACATGGAAGAAGCCGAAGAAGAATTAGAAGATTCTTACATGATGGACGGTGATGACGAAATGCCTCCACAAGATGGTACAGATGACCTAGGTGCAGATGCTGGCATGGACGATATGGAAGCAGGAATGGGCGCCGAAGAAGAAGTCAAAATGGACATCATGGCAGCTATCGAAAAGTTAGAACAGGCCTTCGCAGCCATGGGCGGTGAATCATCTGCTGATGATATAGGAAACGACATGGATGACATGGGTGCAGACGATGATAAGCCCGCAGAAGAAATGATGGGGTTTTCAGAAGGTCGTCGCATGACACGTGAGTATGTTGAGAAAGTTGGTAATGACTGGGATAAAAACAGTCAGAAACAACAGGGCGCAATCGTTGGTAAGAACACAGGCGACAGCATGCCTTCGGGAGAAAATACCAAAAGCCCAATCAGCTCAGGTAAAGGCAAGCCTACAACTGGTGCCACAGCACACAATATTCTAGGTGGTAAGGGCGGTATGGAAGGTGGACATAACACCGGAACAAGTCCAAACAAGCCAAGCAAAGGTATTAATCCAGAAAGTGGTGAGAAATTTACAAAAGGTGTTACTACAAACCTAGACGGTTCTACAACTGGTGTTAAGAAGTTAAGCAAGGTTGCAGGCGGTCACGGCGCTGAGAAGAAAGGTTCTGGCCCAGGTCCAGTAGGTTCTGGAACAGGTGACAAGGCTGGTCAAACCAGTGTTGGGCAGGTCAAGAGCCCAATCAATGGTGCTCCAGGACGTAACGCCTAATAGAGATACGTAATGAAACTAGCCTATCTACGTGAACATCTAAGTTTTGACCAGGCTCAAGCAGTGCTTGAGTCTGACGACAAGGATGGCAAAAGCCTTTATCTAAAAGGTATAGCAATTCAAGGTGGTATACGTAACGCTAATCAGCGTGTGTATCCTGTTGATGAAATTGAACGTGCTGTGAAAACACTTAACGATCAGATTCAAAATGGATATTCAGTTCTAGGCGAAGTTGATCATCCTGATGATTTAAAAGTTAATTTGGACCGCGTTTCACATATGATTACTCAGATGTGGATGGAGGGTCCGAACGGATATGGAAAGATGAAAATCCTTCCAACTCCAATGGGTAACTTAGTTCGTACCATGCTGGAAAGCGGTGTAAAACTTGGTGTAAGTTCTCGTGGTAGCGGCAATGTTAACGACATGAACGGCCATGTGTCTGATTTCGAGATCATTACGGTAGATATAGTTGCTCAACCCAGTGCGCCCGGTGCGTATCCTACTCCTGTTTATGAACATCTCATGAATACACGCAATGGATATCGTGCTATACAGGTTGCACAAGAAGTAAAAGAAGATCCAAAGGCCCAGAAATACTTGAAAGAATCACTTCTTTCGATTATAAAAGGTCTAAAATAAGCCCGAGGAGAAAAGTAAATGTTGGACGCATTCAAAAAGTTAGTCGAAAGTGGTGCTATTTCAGAGGATTTAGGTACTGAATTAGAAACCGCTCTTGCTGCTAAAATTCAAGAGAATCGCGACCAAGTCACTGCTCAACTTCGAGAAGAATTTGCTACAAAATATCAACATGATAAGCAGTTGATGGTTGAAGCAATCGACAAGATGTTAAGCGAGAGACTGGCCGTTGAAGTGTCCGAATTGCATGAAGACAAAAAATCTTTAGCAGAAGCAAAAGCTCGTTATGAACAAAAAATGACAGCAGATGCTAAGGTGTTAGAAAGTTTTGTTATCAAGCAGCTAGGTAAAGAAATTGTGGAGTTCCAAGGCGATCGTAAGAAAGTTAGTGAGAACTTTTCCAAGTTAGAGCAATTTGTTGTACACGCTCTAGCCAAAGAGATTTCAGAATTTGCTCAAGACAAGAAAGATCTAGCAAAGACCAAGGTCAAACTAGTTCGTGAAGCAAAAGCAAAATTTGAAGAAATTAAAGCTGATTTTATCAAGCAAGGTGCTCGTGTTGTCGAAAACGCTATCACTACCAAACTCAAGGCTGAAATTACTCAGTTGAGAGAAGATATTGACAGTGCTCGCAATAACGCATTTGGTCGCAAGATATATGAAGCATTTGCACAAGAATATTCTTCTTCATTCTTAAATGAAAAATCAGAAACAGCAAAACTGTTAAAGATTATTCAAAAGAAAGATCAGGAATTATCCGAAGCAAAGCAGGCTGTTGCTGAAAAGGCTACCATTGTAGAATCTAAAGAGCGCGAAATACGTGTTACAAAGGATTTAATGGAACGCAAACAGGTAATGGCAGAGTTATTAGCACCATTAGGTGCCGATAAGAGAGAGCTTATGAAGCAATTATTAGAGAGTGTACAAACTTTTAAACTTCAAACAGCTTTTGACAAGTACCTACCAACAGTGATGGAAGGCGAAATCAAGAAGCCAGCCAAGGCTGTACTAACTGAGGGAACCGAAGTTACTGGGAATCGTGAAACAAAGCCAGAGGTAGGCTTAGATAATATATTAGACATCCGTAAGTTGGCGGGTCTAAAATAATTCAAGGAGACAAAAGGAAATGTCACAACTATTAAATGAAAGATGGTCAGAGACCAAAGAAGCTCTGCTTGAAGGCCTATCTGGTGTTCGTCGTGCTTCTATGAACGTTTGTTTAGAAAACACACGTAAGTACTTGGCTGAAAGTGCAACAGCTGGTGCAACAAGTGCTGGTAATATCGCTACATTAAACCGCGTTATTCTTCCAGTTATTCGTCGTGTTATGCCAACAGTTATTGCTAACGAAATTATTGGTGTTCAGCCAATGACAGGACCTGTTGCACAGATCCACACTCTACGTGTTCGTTATGCTGATGCTGCTGACGGTGTAGTAGCAGGTGAAGAGGCACTAAGCCCATTCAAGATTGCCGCTGCTTACTCCGGTAACAACAACGATAGCAATCCTAAGGCTGATAGCACTGCTGCTCTAGAAGGTCGTCCAGGCCGTCGTATGAGCATTCAAATCTTGAAAACACCTGTGGAAGCCAAGAGCCGCAAACTAAGCGCACGTTGGACTTTCGAGGCTGCTCAAGATGCTCAAGCACAACAAGGTATCGACATTGAGGCAGAAATCATGGCCGCTCTAGCACAAGAAATTACTGCTGAGATCGACCAAGAAATCCTAGCTTCTTTACGTAGTTTAGCAACTGTAGAAGAAACATATGACCAGTCATTAGTTTCAGGTACAGCTACATTCGTTGGTGACGAACATGCTGCTCTAGCAATTCAAATCAACCGTGTTAGCAACTTGATTGCTCAGCGTACACGTCGTGGCGCTGGTAACTGGGCAGTTGTTTCTAACCAGGCTCTTACAATTCTACAGAGTGCAACAACATCAGCATTTGCTCGTACCACAGAAGGTACATTCGAAGCACCTACAAACACCAAGTTTGTTGGTACATTGAACGGCGCAATGCGTGTTTATGTTGATGCATATATGCCTGACACAACAGCACAGAATGATAACCAGATCCTAATCGGTTATAAGGGTTCAAGCGAGGCTGACGCCGCTGCTTTCTATTGCCCATATATTCCTCTAATGAGTTCTGGTGTTGTTCTAGACCCAGCAACATTCGAGCCAGTAGTTGGCTTCTTAACACGTTACGGCTATGTTGAGTTAACAAACACAGCATCTAGCTTAGGTAACGCTGCCGACTATCTAGGTAAGGTTTCTATTACTACAGCTAACGTTAGCTTCAAGTAATTTAGAAAAAGTTGCTTTAAGGAGATACAAGAACCCGCTTCGGCGGGTTTCTTGTTAAATACACTGTCTAATTATGCGGCACCAACCGCGTAGACCTCGAACGTCATTATAAGGAGAAACAAATGGGACGTCCAATTAAAAAGAAATTTTTCGGTAACCTAAATCAAGGTTCAACTAGCACCACAACTGACAACGGCATTGGTGGTGAAGGAGTAGCTAGTGTAACCATATTAACAACTGGTTCTGGTTTTAATAGCACAACTACAACAGTTACATTTACAGCACCACAATTACCTGGAGGCGTTACAGCTCAAGGATCGGCAA
>Ga0214923_10000680_pt1 | contig 50518 bp, 34 predicted proteins | sample LL1510_MetaG_FD_177993 | JGI IMG/M metagenome (GOLD analysis project Ga0214923, IMG submission 177993) | Freshwater microbial communities from Lake Lanier, Atlanta, Georgia, United States - LL-1510 | ecosystem: Environmental > Aquatic > Freshwater > Lake | place: USA: Georgia | collected...
CACCCCCTCCACCCCCGCCTCCTCCACCCCCGCCACCGCCCCCAAATCCGAATGTTACTATTAATGAAGCAAGCTATGGGGCTAATTGCAATGCTAATTTACGAGGGAACATGAATCAATTCTTAAACAGATTAGCTAGAGAAAATAGATTACAGGGTCACGTTTTTAATTTACACAGGGATAATTTCCCAGACCCTGCGGTATCATGTTACAAGGATATTAAGGTTAATTATACGTGCCCTTCTGGTAGAACTGGTGAACTGTATTTTGGAGGTGAAGCGGGCTATGCATCACAGATGAATTTTGACTGTCCAGCGGTTCCGCTACCGCCACCACCTCCCCCACCACCACCGCCACCACCACCACCCCCACCACCGCCACCACCACCGCCACCGCCACCTGCTGCACCTGCTTCAACTGTCTTTAATAAGAGCTGTAGTGAAATGAGTAACTTCTGGAAGAGCGGTAATCCTACACCTAGCACATCACCATGTAACCCAGTTTTTGATTATACAAAAGGTCGATATATAGATATTCCAAACTATACAAATATGGGATCTCATCCAATAAATAGTACTTTTATATCTAAATTTTTTGACATAGAGGGTAAGACTACTAAATCATTATATTTCTCGCAGGAGGGATCTACAAATGATTATCCAAGTAAGGATGGCTATGGCTATAATGGTAATATAATTGCAGCGCAGCGCTCGACATTTGATTTTTGTGATAAAAAGGGACAGGACTGCAATGGAATATTTATCAAGGGGAAAAACGATATGTATTTTTGTGCAAAAAAACCATGTTAAACTTAGATAATCTAATTTATTAAATACTAATATAATATTATCTGTATTACACATAAAACTCAACAATTATTTTTCTATTCTATGACAGTTGATCATATAGACCATGTTTTCTGGACTATATGACCAAGTGAAACAAACTTTCCGCCCCCTTGTAAAACCCCGCGAGGATTCCTACGAGGCTTCCAGAAAACAAGCTGAAAACGACTATACCCAGCGTGCAATCATCGGCCTCAATAGACCAGCCTTAGAACAACGTGCCATATCTCAAGGCGTCGCTCTAACGCCCGCTCCTCGCACCGGTAAATTAAACGTAGGCGTGCGAGACATGTATCTGAAGGGCCCGGTTGAACGCTACGATTTCTGTGCAGAGCTCCTAGATTCAACACTCCCACCATTTTCTTTAGAATGTTTGCAGGCCGAATTTATCAGACAAGGAGGTCAGGCCACTGGGTCCCTATATCCCAGCAATGTAAATCTGCACCTATGGAATTCTAAGAATAAATGGCTCCATGTGAAGGAGGAAATTCAGAATCTCATTAGTCACACCCTATCACCGAAGCCTGCACAAAGAGAATCGGCCATGCTACAATTCTACGGGGTTGGCTTAGGAAAGGAACCTGTGGCCCTAGAGCCACAATACGGCGTCGAGCATTTTTGGTTCACTCATCACACCGATATCACGAAACCCACCACCTTCCTAGGTCGTCGTATACGCCAAATGGTATCTCACATTGATGCAGTCACCACCGATCCTGCATCCATTGTTTTCTTCACTAGCGTGATTGCGAATGCCCGAGTCCAGGCACAATACAGGGTTAGCTCATTCAATGGATTTTCACTCTATTTTAATTCACCCATGACCAAGGTATATAATAATAAGATGGTCATGGATACGACGGAACTAGCTTCTCTACATAATGGAGGGACTGCTGCAGTAAATAGCAGTATTATAACGCTAAAAACAGATGTGAATAGACTCAGTGGCTACATGTATTATGAGAAAGGAAAGGCTTACTATAAGCTGGAAATTCTCTCTGATGAATTTGGCCCAGGATGGAGAGAAATTCCTTATACGCATTTACAAATGACCCAGGAACCCTTTGCCCCGATGATTTCCTTTGAAATTCAACAGAGTCCTGGTGCCCATGGATGTGATTATCCCTTGTGTGATAAGAGGCTTGGTGGATTCAAGATGAAATGGGAGAATGAAGGATGGGGTGGGCCTTCCTTGCAGTATAGGGGCGAAAGTGTTGATCAACAGCAGTTCCCATTGAGAAAGAATTACTTTAGTTTTCCGAGTAGCAAGTGTGCCATTAAATCGAAGTTTTCGTTCCGTCTTTCGTCCTTCATGACTCTGAGCCTCCTAATTACAATGCGTTCTTGCCCGAAGGATGGTCAGGTTGCAATGCCTCTGACCTTATGGGGAAAGGGAGGTGGGGCACCTACACTGATCGTGCGGGGAATAAGTGGCACGGAAGCTACTGTTAATTTAGGGACCTTTAATGGCTCATTGCAGACAAAGGATGGTCCTGTTATTCAGAGAGGCGTGCCGACCTTGATTTTATTGAGAATTCTGAGAAAGAAGGAGGCCGATATTTCTTCTATTGAATCGATGCAGGTTGGGGCTGCCAGCGTTATTGAATTACAACAGACGCCGAATGTGCGAAAGATCATGAGAGAATCAAGCCCAATTGCACTACCTGGCATGGTTTCTGATGAGCCGGCGTATTTCAGATTTCAATCTGAGTATATGGCCTTTGATTTATTCTGGGTTCATTTATTTGATTATAAGCTGGAGGGCGATAATCTGTATAGGGAAGCTAGGGCAGATTGGGGTTACCTGCCATGAGGGTTTTAGTCAAGTGAATATTTATTTATTCTTGTATTTAATACAGAAATAAATGAATCTATGATATTTAGAGTATGCTTTTAGACAACCCCTTCAGGCACTGGTCCAATATCACCTGTAGGATAATATTTTTTTGCTGGATCCGCCTTTACAAAGCCAATTGGACTTGTTAATCCAGGGTCTTCCATACTATAAAAAACATAGCCCTGAGGTTTTCCATCTGCACCCATTGGTATTGTATAATAATATTCCTTTTTTCTATACATAATCTTCTTTGGTTTTACTACAGGCACTGGGGCTTCTACTTGTATAGTGTTCGCTTGAGCTTGTGCCGCAACCGATGCTAAATCAACAGGAGGGCCAGCAAGTTGTGTAGGCTGTATTTTAAATCTGGCCTCAGTCTCCTGAATGTCTTTCTGAAGATTTGGATGATAGGCAAAATCACCGATCGAATCTCCAAGTGCCATGCAGCGAAAGGTTCCGTCGTTATTATCCTGATAGTTTAGTTTGCAATCGACGGCTACACTCTTCATGAGAGTTTGTAGAGAAGAAATGACTTTTTCCTTTCTTAAACTGATTAAGAGAACCTTTTGGTCGCTGGTTAGAATAATTACGCGATCATCATCTGGCCCGCCGCCTTTCTGTTCTTGAAGTTTACCAAGGCCAAGGCCGTCCTCTTGGTTTTCGCTATCGGTTTGGTTTTCGTCTTCGTCTTCGTCTTCGTTTTCGGCTTCGGTTTCAGCTTCTTCGGCTACTGGCGCAGCTACTGGCGCAGCTACTGGCGCAGCTACAGGCGCAGCTAAAGGCATGCCACGTTCTTCAGCAAGTCTCCTTGATTCATCCACAATAGCCTTTCTTTGTGCCGGTCCTTCTAGTGCCTCCTTTTGTATGCGATCCCAATTAGCGGCATATTGATTTTCCATGCCTCCAGGGCCCTTGAAGAATTTATCTGCATTTTCAACTTCTGCCTTATATATGTTTTCCTCGCTTTTCCCTGGCTTTGTAACAAGCGGAGCAGCTGCAAGCGGAGCAGCTGCAAGCGGAGCTGCTGCTGCAGCTGCAGCAGCTAGAGGAGCTACACTTGCAACTCCGCTTGTGGGCTTTTTAATAGTAATAACTCGTTTTGTTGGCGCTACAGGAGCCGTTACTGAGGCAGCTGGTGCAGCTGTAGTTACAGGCGCAGCTGTAGCTTGTGGCGCACCTGTAGCTTCGCTTATAGCTTCGCTTATAGCTTCGCCTGTAGCTTCGCCTGTAGCTTCGCCTGGACCCTCTTCTTCTCCCACATCCGCCTCCTCAAAGAAATCCTCACCAGTTTCAACAATCACCGGTGCCGTCGCACTTCCTTCAATCACATATTCCTTGAGCTCTAGGCGCACCTGCTCCAATAATTTTCCATATCTATTCTTACCCTTACCTGTTCTCCCTTCACCCCAGTATGCATCCGTCGACGACTCAATAAGAGCCCTTTCTCCAGTGGCCTTTAGCTGTTCTAAGAGTCCAGAGTTCTGCTGGAATTTAGCACGCAGGCCAGTTAACATCACTGATTCCTTCTTAGAATCCCAGCTCGGATCCATCTGATGATCCGTCTGAGCACCAAGTTGCTTGGCCTTTGCAGGTGTAAGAGAAACACGAATTGCCTCCTGCCATTCTAAATCTGATGGAAATTTCATCGACTGGAAATAGTGTTCAAGTGTGGGATATATTTTGCCCCCAACATTCACAGGAGACTTGGCAAAGGTAGAGAATCCATGGTATTCATTGGCCAGCTTAGATGAAAAGCGAATAGGGCCATCTGTAGACATGGTTTCACCTTGGCTTTCGCCATCGCCATCTTCAGATCCGAGTCCAGGTAATGCTGCAACCTTTAAAAACATTCCCTCAGGTAGTTCCTCATCTGCATTTGCAATAGCAGGAACCGGCACTCCTAGTGCCGCTGCATCCCTGGCCGAATAAGAATCGCTGTGCTCCAAAGTCTTATCAATTGCCTGGGCTAGAATCGCCTGCTCTGGAATTATGGTGCAATACGTGTAGATTTCCACGTTCTGCTCTTCCTTTGGCAAATCCACGTGTGAGCAAATACGCACAGCACGACCCTTCACCTGCTGCGTTCTCACTGTATTCCAATAGGGCTCCATGATGTGAACACCACGTACACACTTCAAGGAAAGACCTTCTGCACCAGCGGATGTAATGCAGAATGCACGACATAATCCACCGTCAAAGTTATTCTCCCATTTCGCATCCTGTAAGACTTTCTGTAAGGTAGGAGGCAGCTTATCCAGACGTGCATTGAACACATCCACTGCTGCGCCACGCTGTTCCTTAGAGCCAACACCCGTGAATTCAATATAGCGTTTCTGAGGAACCCCTGGGCCCTTGGCCAGAGATGCAATTGTTCTCTCAGTGAATTTCAGCTCAGGAGTAATCTGAATTGGATCATATCCATTGGCTTCCATACAAATTGCAAAGATGCCAATTCCTTCCATTTCTAAGAAATTAGAATAGACCAAGCTACTTCCATTTAATCCATTGATATTTTTGAGCATCGCTGCAAATTTGGGAGAGAATTTCTGCAAATTATTCTCAGGAGGTCCGTCTAACATGAGATGAGTCTTACCCATTGATCTCAGCTTATCCTTTGCAGATTTTAGAGCAGCAATATAGGCATTCTTAGCCTCCTTGGTTCCTAGTTGCACTACCTCAGCCTTCTTACCAACTTCCTGCAGAGCCTCAGCCTTCGTCTCATCATCGTCACCCGCCTCCTTATCCTCCTCATCCTTTCCAGGCGCACGATCTTCCACATCGGCATCTATAATTACATCACGATCAGTTCCAGTCTCTGCATCTGCTTCCTCTAAATTGTGGGGGCGTGGTCTAGATACTCCTTCAGGGAAGGCGAAGTTACATGCTTGACGACTACTCATACGGTAGTTAGATGCAGATTTCATCCCTGCAATCTCAGTAACCTCAGCCCACACCGCATCACCAGCTGTCCCCTTATCCTTAGGTTTCTTCATTTCAATCTGGATTTCCTGGTTACGCAGCTTATTGTAGATTTTCAGAGAGTAGCCAGTCAGAGGAACACCAACGATTTCATCCTTGATTACCTTAGGCATAACATCTCCCTGAATTCCTCTATAGTAGGAGACAAGGCCGCGAATGCGCTTTTGCAGGACAGCCACATTTTTGAGTGTAACACCGTCCTCCTGTAGGAATGCTCCACGAAAGGGAGTATCCCAGCTGGGCAACAGCTCTTGTGCAGATGGCATCGCTTTTCCAATAACCTTTATTCCTTGAGCCTTTAATTCTACAGCGAGGCTTTCCCAAACCTGGTCTAGAGTGGGTATGGGCTTTCCTGGATCTCTGCGCTCAATTCCCATGATTTCGCCATCCTCAGCCATTACCTTGGTAAAGTGCTCAGGGAGCCTCGTCATTGTCACTTCTATGCTCCCATCCGATACGGTATAATGAACGGTATCAATATCTGGATGATTCTTTGCTATATCATCGATGAAGGGCTTCACTTCACGCCCCCCTTCCACTTGCACGCGGAAATCCAGCTTGTGAATAGCTCCATGTAGAATATTTGCCAGAATTCCTAGTTCCTCTGGAAAGTTAATCAGAGGGGTTCCAGAAAGCCCGATGATCTTGGAATTCTTGGCGTCCATGAATAGACGGTAAAAGAGATAGCCACGCATGTAATTCTTCGTCATTCCGCATAAGGGAAGCTTCTTTCGGTCAGGTGTAAGAACTTCTAGAGGTAGAGTGCGTCTGCGACCAGGAGGATTACTGAAATAAGGTTCTAGGCACCCTTGCATTAGACGAATCAAGTTGTGGATTTCATCCACCACGATTACAGAGTTGTCAAAGATTTCTGGTGTTGAGCAAACCATGGTTTTCAAGTCGCGGGCACTAATACCATTATAATTAATAAACGTTATACGGTGCTCAATGGTTGCCTTTAGCTGTGTCTTGATTTCATCCTTCTCAATGGGGCTCAGGGCATCAAAGTTGGGTGCCTGTTCAAAATCGGGGACCCAGATGCGCTCCAGCTGAGCACGACCCTTGGCTCTCTTAGCAAAGAATGAATCGGGAACTCCGAAGACATTTTGGGCAAACATTCTTACCATGGCGGGCTCGGGATTAGAGCCAGGCTTCAGAGAGAGAGATGTCCAGTGATTCTGAAGACGGAAATGCTTGAATCCGCAGAAATTAATCTCACTGATGAAATTGTCACGTAAACTGAAGGGGGTCATGACTACGATTTTCAGGCCACGGGTTCCAAAGAGAGCCTCGGCTGCAGCAATTGCTGAGCATGTCTTACCGCTACCGAGGCCGTGGTAAACTAGGAGGCCTCTATACGGTGATTCAAATCTGAGATACTCGCGAATGAAGGCTTGGTAGTGGTAGATTTTTACTTCCTTGACGCCTTCCTGACCCTTGGCTGCACAAGTTGCCACGTCGAGTGCCTTTTGACCTGCCTTTGGAAAGATTGGGCCAAATTTATTCTCAAGAAACGAGCCGAAGCCACGGCGGGTCATTGGAACAAACACATCTGTAGATTCTATTTGATATGGATCAGCTGTCTCAATATCTAGGAGAACCTTAGCCTTGTCTTGGAGCTCGGGACCTAGCTTTATGACCTCGGCTTGCTGTTGTTCTCTTGACATAGCATTTGCACGTAAATATGCCTTCTTAGGGCCGGGGGCACCTGTTTTCTTACGGCTTACTAGACCAATAAATCCACTTGCTTCAGCACCTTGAGCAACGGCCCTGGGTTTTCCAGTGGCTACTTTCTTATCACGCTTCTTCTTAAACATCTCAGGGCCGGCTGCAAGTTCTTCAGCTGCTTCAGCGGCTGCTACAGCAGTTCCAGCCCCATCACGGAACTGTGTAGGAACAAGGGCGGTTAAATCCGTATTTTGTTCAATGGGTAGCGGTGTTTTTTCCAGAGATAAGACTACCTTTGTCTTTGTAAACGCCTTAAATTTCGGCACACCGTATGACGCCATCTAATGTTCCTTCTATGTTTTCTTTGTGTATTTCTCTAGCGCGAGACGACTTGCCTCTTGTTCGGCGACTTTCTTGTTTCTGGCCTTACTTGTTGCTATTACAGCGCCTTGCGGATCTAGAACACCCATGGTAAACACACGATCATGCGGTGGTCCATCAACGCGGACTTCCTTGTAGCGCGGAGGCTGGTGAAATTGTGCTTGGAAATAACGGAGAAGCTGGTCCTTGAAATTCGTATCCTCGGCAATGAGCTTGGAGAAATTAATGTGTTTCTCCATGATTGAAATGAAGAACTTGCGTGCCACGTCATATGCTGCACCCTCATTCCCCTCGTGCTCCATAATCGCATCAATCCACGCTTCCAGCATGGAGCCGAGGATGCGCAGATTATTGCGCCCATCACATACTTCTTCCACGTGGCGACTGAGAATGAGATGTGGGGCATAGCCCATTTTCTTTGCAAGTTCGCCGAGCATGTTATTGTTGACAATTTGAGTTCGGAGACTGGTTAAGAATCCCTCACCCTCTCCAGGATAACGCATTTTCAAATACTTCCCGACAATAGCTGATAAGACAGAATCTCCAGCGAATTCGAGTTCTTCGTTGTCCCTTGCTTTTAATGCCAGACAGCCTTCTGGTTTTTCGGCGACGATCATTTGCTCGCCGGCTTGTTCGGCCCATACTTCGGGGCGGTCTACGTAGGACTTATGCACACAGGCTTGTGCAAACCATTTTAGTTCTTTTACTTTGAAGTTAGGATTCCCATAACGATGCATGATGCTTTCAACATCTTGCGTCGTTATGTCTTTATTCTTGAGATTCCAGGGGTTGAAGGTTTTCACAGCGTCTGCCATCTATACTATAAATGTAGGCGGGGTTTAGATAGAAATGGGTTCGAGGAAAGTAACTCCTAGAGGGGGGCCAAAAGGAAAAAATACACGGAGAACTCGTAAATTACGTGGAGGAAAACCGGATCGAGCAAAACCTGGCACGAGAAGAAGACCAAAGGGTAGTCGCACGTTTGAGAATCTTGAAAGAAGTTTATTAGAGAAAAATAATCAAACTCCTGAAGTTCCTGGAGTTCCTGGAGTTGCTAACGCTGCTACCCCTGCAGTTCCTGTATCTTCTCTAGCTGCTAATAGTCCTGCAGCTGCTGAACCTGCGACTCCTGCAGAAAATCTGGCTCAGCAAGAAGCAGCTGCTGCTGAAGGAAGGAGGGTCGAGGAAGAAGCTGAAGCAAGGAGGGTCGAAGAAGAAGCTGAAGCAAGGAAGGCTGAAGAAGCTGTCGCTGCAGCTGCTGCAGCTGCTCAAGCAAAGAAGCTTGAGGAAGAAGCTGCAGCTGCTCAAGCAAAGAAGGCTGAAGAAGAAGCTGCAGCTGCTGAAGCAAAGAAGGCCGAGGAAGCAGCTGCTGAAGCAAAGAAGGCTGAAGAAGCTGCTGCAGCCGCTGCAGCAGCTGAAGCAAAGAGGGTCGAGGAAGAAGCTGCTGAAGCTGCTAAAGCTGCTAAAGCTGCTGAAGCTGCTGAAGCAAAGAAGGCTGAAGAAGCTGCTGCCGCTGCAGCTGCAGCTGCTGCAAAGAAGCCAGTAGAAAATGCAACTGCTACTACATCCTCTGAAGCAAAGAAGCCTGAGGAAGCGCATGTATCTGCAAAACCTGCAGTAGCTACAGCTCCAGCTGCCAAGGTAAACCAACCTACGCAACTTACTCAACAACATGGAAACACAAATAACACTTCAAGCGAAAACCCAGAACCTGAAGAGCAAGAAGAAGAGGAAGAATCTGACTCATATATACCACACATTGTAAGGTTCGGATACGGATCCGAAGGTGATCTTGCTTCTTCTATTTTTGTAATCAATGGAGAAAATACAATACTCTCAGGATTTCCAGGATTGCAAGGCGAGTATGATTTTATTAAACGATTTGTATATGATCCATCTCTAGAAACTCATATAAAAAATGTAATGTTAAAATATTGGAAGGCAAATTCTGAGAATAGAATTAGTGCAACCGTATCAGAACCAGAAGAAAATGATTTTAAGGCACCATGTGATCTAAATGATATTACTATCTTGCAAAAGGCCTATAGTCACTATAAGGCATTTCTGGAAGAAGCAAATCAAGATTCCAAATTACCATCGGATAAAAAGAGTGCAAATGAACTTCAGATAAAGAGAATAGAAGCGTATTTGGATAAGTTAGAAGAAGGACCAAATCAAGAAGACTGTATTAGAGGTGAAGAACGGCAAGATATGAGTGACCATGAATTATTTTATTCTATTTTACCTAAATTCTTCTATTTATTGCATAAGCATGCAAAGGATAATACGGTGCTCAATACTGAAACTCTCCTTGAAGAATTCAAGGGATTGGACAGAGCGACACATGAATACATTGAAGAATTAGAGGCTGCTGGGGAATTTAAGGGTGGAAACGAGGATGGGATTAGTGGTGCCGCTAGAAGTATACATGATTTATATAGTTTGTTACAAATACTACTTCCAAGGAATTATAAGGGTGAGCATCTTGATCAGCACGATGATATACCTTTTGCAGAACTATTTGATGAAAAAGATTTAGATTTTTTAGGAGAAAAGAAGGAAACTATGATAGAACATTTAGAAGAAGCATATACTAAGTATAAGGATGGGCAACAAGATGAAGCGAGAGAGCATATTAAAGGTGTAATACACTTATTTCAGGAGGCTCTTCCAGAAAACAAGAGTAATTCGGGACTTGACGCAAAGGAGCTAATTGAATTTCTTGATAAAATACTAACTAAAGGGGAACTTAATGATACGGATACTCAAGTATTGAAGAGCCGTATAGAGGCAGGTATTTCTGATGAGGCGAAACCTATTCTCCAACGCATTATAGCTAAATTAAAGGAACGTAATACGGGATCTGTTAAGGACTCTAATGGAGAGTGTAAACCAACTGCAGAATCATGTAAGGAACTATGTGATGCCTCTGTTAATGATGCAAAGGGTCAGATGTATAAGGATATGATAGGAATTATGAGGCGAATATTAGCGGATCTGTTATCTCATATAGAAGGTGATACATCAGTTGATGATACATATGATATGGGCAATCCGGATCTTGAAACTCAACAGGGTGTTCTTGATTTAAAACGCCATATTAATGATCTTAATGATAAATTTAATGAATGGAAGAAGCGATTTGAAGGTGCAGTAGCGGCTAAAGAACCAGTCCTAGACGCAGCTGCTGTAGATGTTCCAGATGCAACAAATGCTCAAGCTGCTCAAGCAGAAGCAAATGCTGAAGCAGCTCAAGCTGCTCAAGCTGCTCAAGCTGCTCAAGCAGAAGCAAATGCTCAGGCTGCTGCAAATGCTCAGGCTGCTACAAATGCTCAAGCTGCTGTAAATGCTCAGGCTGCTGCAAATGCTCAAGCTGCTCAGGCTGCTCAGGCTGCTGCAAATGCTCAAGCTGCTCAAGCTGCTCAAGCAGAAGCAAATGCTCAGGCTGCTGCAAATGCTCAAGTTGCTCAAGTTGCTCAAGCTGCTCAAGCAGAAGCAAATGCTCAAGCTTCTCAAGCAGAAGCAAATGCTCAAGCTGCTCAAGCTGCTGCAAATGCTCAAGCTGCTGCAAATGCTCAGGCTGCTCAAGCTGCTCAAGCTGCTGCAAATGCTCAGGCTGCTCAAGCTGCTCCTACATCTCCATTATTAACAGCCTCAGCCCCAGCCCCAGTTGCAGCTCCAGCTCCAGCCCCAGCTCTAGCCCCAGTTGCAGCTCCAGTTACAGCTCCAGTTGCAGCTCCAGTTGCAGCCCCAGCTCCACTGCCAGAAGGATGGCGTGTTCCAACATGGCCCTCATCAACTCCTAAAGGCCAATATCAAACTCCACCAAATTATCCTCCACCCCCAGTGAAAGGATTTAGAAGGCAATTATCCCCTGTCCCAGCTCCAGCCCAACCCCAGTGGAATAGTAGAACGAAATTAGTTTCTAAACCCCTTCCTGGAGGCGTATCTACTGGTTATACAACACCAGAGGGATATAATTCGGCATGGCCCGTTCCATCACGAGATACACCACCGTCTACTCTTAGAAGGCGCACTTATAGAGAAGCTCTACTTGGCCCTCCATCGCAAAGAGGCGGTGCATTAAAAGACGTGTCAGTCGGCCCAAAGGATCTTGTCCAATTATTTGCCAAACAACGTTCCTGGGAGAATATGAATTCTGCATATAATGATCTTGAACCAGAAGTTAAGAAGTTATTCCCTGAGCCTTCTTCACCTCCCTTATATACTATTGTGGAACCCTTTCATAGATATATTGATGAATATGCAGATCCTGTCCTCCTAGAAGAAGCCGATGAACATGCTAAACTAATGAGTCCTTCAGAAATTAAAGAAGTCTTTTATTCCAACGGGCCTGCATTAAAGCGATTATTACCTTTTTACACCCTTGCTTTACCCAAAGTCAGTCGTGCATGGATGCCTAATCTTATCCGTGCACACCTAATGAGAATTTTATACTAATATAGTAAGAATGCCATCATATTTTGACATAGTATGTGGCCTACCAGGAAACACTAGGGCCAGACCATCCCAAGATATAACATCGTATCGCTATTACAAATGTGAAAAACACACTTGTAATAAGGTTTTCAGCCCAGACAAGAATACAATTAATATTCCAACATATGTTCCAGAGTCTCTTGATATCTTACTGATAAAATATAAGATGAAAACTTTTTTACCAGTTACCATTAGTTAAATGTCATCCGGCTATCTATCACTTGGACTTAAGGCGAAATATTCACTCTATAGCGCACTTGTATTTTTCTTAATTGCATGTCCCGAAACATTCAAGCTAACCCAGTCTCTATTTGGATCATTCTTTACAATCGCAAACGGTGGCTGCCCTACGCCCATGGGATTCTTTTTTCACACGGTTATCTTCTTCTTTGTATTACTAGGACTTATGTTGTTTCCACGTGACTCTTAAGATAGCTTAGCACCATTCAATAGTATCTCCATGTCCTTATTTAGTTCCATATTAGACCAATGAATTCCATGATTCTTTTGTCTAATAAGTATCGCCTCAGCACTATTAAATGCCCGATCATCCTGCCACCCTAGCGCTTGACCATTTGCACAGTAGCCAAGCAGAATTTGTAAATCCTGCTGCGACCATCTTGGGTCAAGAGGTCTTTTTGCAATAGTATACAGAATATCTGATCGAATTCCTGTGACCCACTTCATCTAAAGTATCTAGTTATTTTATGTTTAGATCTAGTAGAATGGCTAATATACGTCTTATGCTTGTTTCTGGCATCGTTCTAGCGATATTAGCATATATATCAGTTCTCATATCACACGGTGGAATTAGAATGGATCGTTTTGATGGATTTGCTGATTTAGGTCAAAAGACAAATGTCTTTACCATGTATTACATGGATGGATGCCCTCATTGTGAGTCGATCCTACCTGCTTACAAGAAATTTGCAGCTTCTGGACAGTTTCAAGTAAAAGGAAAGAAGACACAGATTCGTATGTTAGAGCAAGGTGATCCATCTGCTGCACCCGAGCTTGAGGCTCGCAATGTCAAGGGATTCCCAACCTTTATTCTAGCAACCAAGTCTGGAAAGTTTATTGAGTATCAGGGAGATCGCTCTATAGAAGCAATCAAGGAATTTATTGGAGAGAATGCCGCCTAGTAAGTTGGCTTACTGGTTTCTTCGTAAACCAAGATAATCCAGCGGTATAGCCGCATTTTATTAATTCAATGCGTCGTTCCCGGCTAATTTCAAAATCCCATGATGCAGTATTATATAGTGGAATTCGTATGATTTTTGATTCTAATTTTTTTAATAGATTCTCGTGACGTGAATGTATTAAACAAGAAAAAATAGACGACATAAAATTCATTATATCTTCTGGATTAGTTTTCTTATTATCACATGCAAAATCTGAAAGACTGGAAAATCCAATGCCTATACAACTATCATGCTGCCTCTCTGTTAGAAGATGTAGGGGTAAATTCCCTTGAATTCCACCGTCGCTAAGGAGATTTCCAGTATTAGGATGTGGAAAAGGTGTAAAATAAAGAGGCAATGACATTGACGCACGAAGAGCATCTAAGATCTTAACATCGGGTGTTTTTTCAAGGGAAAATTCGCACGTGGTATGTTCTTTCAGATCAGTTGCCCAGCAACGGAATCCAATATTTGATAGCTTAAGCTCATTAAATTTTGAAAAGGTGATGAAGGGGTCTATTTTTAGAACAACTCTGAATAAGGATTCTAGAAATTTTACTAAACTCAAGCCATCATCAAGGCCAAAGGTTTCTGGAAATCCTATGAGTGCCTCTGGTTTTAAATTACGTATAATACCAAAATCAAGTCCAGAAATAAGTTCTTCAATTACTACTATTGGTAATCCTGCAGAAAGCATAAAGGCCAGCCAGGCTCCAGCACTTACCCCTGAAATCTCTCTTATATTTTTCAGATGCCCTTTCTCTTCTAGAGCCTTAAGAGTCCCTACAATAGAAATAACTTTTATACCACCGCCACTAAGAACAAGATATCTTGGTGGTATCATTTACGTTTATACTTCTGTGTATTTTTAAGTGTTAGGTAATTCAATCGTAGAAATCATTCTAGTAAAGAAAAATCTATAGATAGAAATGTCAGGAGTTCCCCAACTGCCTGCTAATACCTTATTTGACGTGAGGCTAAAAAAAGACCAAGCCCGGCAGCGTGCGTATAACCAAATACTCGAGCAAGCATTGCAGAAGGTCGCTCATTCTGCAACTGCCCCTAATCAACCCACCTTTGTCTATTTTAATGTTCCTCCATTTGTCTTAGGATTGCCTGGACTCGACTTGAAAGATTGTATTGTATATGTTGTTTACCAGCTGCGCACACAAGGATATGAAGTAAGATATACTTTTCCGAATTTACTCTGGATATCGTGGGCTCACCATGAACGCCAGTATCTAATGGAAAAGAATCCAATTGTGCAATCTATGATGCCACCGAAGATGGCTGGGCCAGAGAAGCGACGCGGAGCATCTCAGGTTTCATTGCAACAAGCTGCTACTTCTATACCAAATGCAGGTCCTGCCTTAAGAGCAGCTGACTATACACCACCGGCAGGATTTGTTGAAACTATGGAACGTCCATCACCTTATGCGAAGCCAAAGCAGACAGTGAGATTTTCTGATGCAAAGGATTCGTTGGGAAATGTCCTAGATGAATTATGGAAGATATAAGTAGTATGCTGCTGAATCCCTTATATTATTTGTTTGGAATTGTAGTTTTAGTCCTAGCTTATAAGCTTTATTTTTCAATTGATGGATTTAATGCCAATATGGGTAGAACTGGATTAGGACCGGTGGTGCCAGGAGTGCCTGGACAAGTGCCAGGAATGCCAGGGCCAACAAGCTCGGCAATGGCAGGGGCAACAGGCTCGGCAGGGGTAACAGGCTCAACTATGCCTCTAATGCCTGCAATGCCAGCAATGCCTGCAAAGCCCGCAATGCCACCAATGCCAGCAATGCCAGCAATGCCCGCGATGCCCGCGATGCCCGCAATGCCTGCGATGCCAGCAATGCCCGCAATGCCCGCAGGACCTCTAATGCCAGGCATGCCAGGTTCAGGATTATCTACACTGCCAGGAATGACAGGGATGACTTCAGGCACTGCAATGCCAGGTTCAAGAGTAAATAGCTCTCCGCACATGGCTCAATCTAGCCAGGTGAACCTAGGTACTGGCATTCAGAACAATGCACTCCAAAATAGACGTTTCGATACACCATCTACATCAAGCTATACTTCATCTGAAACAAGTGGTTATAATTCACCATCTAATCTTTATAAATCATGCAGCACCTGTGAAGAGGATGATGTGTGCGAGGGATTTGCACCAAGACTATGAAGAAGACCATGAAGCCTTGCAGCCACTGCCTTACCCACCTTACGTTTACCAGTTGAATCTGATATTGCGGCAATATCAGCTTCTCCTAGGCTCATAAGACCTTCTAGGGTCTTAGCTTTTTCAAGTATTAGGCGACCAAGGCCTTCACTAACTCCTCGGCACTGTGTTAGGACCCCCAGTAGGAAAGAATCAGGCGAGTCTCTAGAATTTGATTTAGTATATGAAGCGGCGACGGGTGTTGCAGAATTTCCAGCTGCTGATTGCCATGAAAAATGCATCTTATCTTTGACCCATTCAGCCTCAATAAGGGTTGCGAGAGCCATCGTAGCTTCCAGGGACTTAGTCTGGAATACAGGGATACGATGGTGGAATTGGATTCTTGCGATTATTTTTAGCACAGAATCGCCCGTGAAGCGCCGACCTTGAAATCCTGCGGTCTCTCCTTCTATTACGTAGCCAATGGCAACCTTGTGTTCATTTGCATACGCCAAAAGGCGCCCACGCTGCTCTTCATAGCGACCGTCTATGATACTTGCTTCTAGATCCGAAAGACTCTTGCGCTCTAAGATAACGCCGCCTTCAAGCAGTAAAGTGCCACTCATGTCACCGATCCATATATCGCCGACAGGAGGAGTTATAAGTCTTAAGGTTTGTCCCAGGGGTAAATTCTGCAGACCTCTTTCACGGTAGTCTAACCAAATTGGCATGGAATATACAATTAATATATGTTTATGTGTCTTTATTGTCCACCTGATTTACCAACCCAGTCTGATATAGGATGAGTAGGAGCAAACATGCGCTCTAGGCCAGGGGTCCAACGCATATAGTCCGTGCGCGATGAGCGGGTGCTCGTGGTAGGCTCGTAAAAGGGGTCACGGCCTGCTGCGATTTCAACGGCGGTTGGGGGAACTTCAATCGTTGCCTCTCCTGGACCAAGGTTAGAAGTAGAGGCAGCAGAAGCCTCTGGAAGATCATCCTCGTATTCTACCTTGTCTTTTAGACTTCTTGTGCTCACTACTTCAAAGACATTATCCTCCCGTTTATTTACAGTGGGTTTTAGACCCTTAGGCTTATATATCTGCTCAAGGAGTTTCTGTGCATCATATGTATCATATGATTTCTTATCCCCCGATTTCCTTGGTGTATATGTTGCTAGAATTTCCTTCTCTTCCCGTTCCATTGCAGCCGTGTCGGGAGGTGTTAAATTCCCATCTCCAATGTCCTTGTATGGTTCATTTAACTCTTTAGCTGAGGAGTTTGAAGAGAATCCCTCAATATACTTGGCTTGCTCAGATTGAAACTTGCTGGAATTTGGAGGATAATTTACCCAATCAAGCGGGTAACGACGGGTCATTTGGTTAACTTGCTGCTTCTTTAATTGTCTATCTCCTTCATTTTCAAAGACTGCATCTATTTCATACTGATCTAGATTCGCGATTGGCTCCGTTGTATAGGGAAACATTGTTTTATTTGAGGTATCTAGGACCACATTTGATTTCGCTTGACCTTCAAATCCTTGCATTGGTGCATGAGTCTTGGCAAAGGAAGAAGCAATTGCAATGAGAAGAAAGCATAATCCGATTACTGAAATAACTTTTATATTTAGCCACTTTGGAAGGCCTTCCATTACTATCTTCAGCCTATAAAACTTTATAGAGTATAAATAGATGGCATCTAAAACCCGAAGACTAACGCGAAAACATGGAAAGGGGAAAGTATTGAATGTCCGGTCTCACTCAGCCGTAAAGGCATTTGAGAAACATCTTTCTAATGGTCCTTTGACTCTGGTATATGTAAATGCAAAATGGTGTGGTGCTTGCCATCGATTTAATGATGAGGTATGGGGGCCACTTACTAAACTAAAGAATAAGTCTGTAAACCTGGCGTCAGTTGACTCTGAAATGATAGGGAAGACTAGTCTAGCGAATGTGCCTCGTAAATTTTTTCCAACTCTGATGCTTGTTGGAAAGGATAAGAAACCGGCGACCTTTGAGGATGAGGAAGGTAATCCTACAAATGCTATGCCCAGAAACAATACACTTTCTGAGGACAGAGAAGCCCTAAGTAATCTAGTGCAAAATCCTACTGTAAAGCCTTCTATGGGCCCCATGGCTCCCTCTATGGGCCCCATGGCTCCCTCTATGGGCCCCATGGCTCCCTCCATGAAAACCTCTAAGACATCCTCCATGAATTTTGAAGCAGGTATCAATAGTCCACCAAGAGCAAATGTAAGTGAGGGAAGCTTAGCAAAGTCACCTTATGAAGCAATAAATGGTATACCTACTATGGACAATTCACAGATGAATTCTCAAGAGATGTCTGAAGAGAAACTGAATAAGCCATCTCGCACCGTTAATACCTTAAATATGAATAATACTAGAAAAAACACACCCTCTTCCAGGAAAATTCCAACTTCTTTACCACCACGCATTACCGATGACCTAGTTTCTTCTCAAACTAAGTCTCCCACACCCACTGCAGGACTTATGCCAGAGCCAATTAAGGGTGGGACAATGCTAAAGGCTATTCGTGATCACGCGGCATCCATTAAGTCAATGTTAAGCTTACGAAAGCAGTCTACACGCAGACGCTAGTGACCGGGCTAAAAATTGCTTCATTTGTTTTTAAATATAAAAGCACAAAGAATGTCTGTAACCTTTCATATCCTAGACGCCCTCTCGCGTGACCAATATATTGAGGTCACGCGAGAGACTGAGGACGAGCAAGAAATCCAGTATAGCTGGGATGATACTGCTGATCCAGATATCTCCTATGGCAAGGCTGATACGAACAAGAAGAACTGTATGATGACAATTCATCTGTTTGGAATGACTGCCAGCGGAGAGAGTCTTCGCTGCGACGTCGAAGGCTTCCGGCCATTTCTCTATGTGAAGGTCCCTCCATCCCTCGATATCATGCAATTTCGCAGTCAGATTGGTCAGCAAGCACCCGCATCCATGTCCGTTGAGCGTGTTAAGCGCAAGGAGCTCTATGGATTTACGGCTGACGAGGACTTCACCTTCTTCAAGCTTTCCGTTGCAAACATGAAGGATTTCCGTGCAGTCAAGAATCTCTTGCTGAATGACCACCAGGAGCCCATCTTTAGCTTGAGCAAGAAGTCACCACCGCTTCCAGTTTACGAGTCTGGTCTAGATCCTCTTCTGCGATTCTTCCATCTCAGGGATGTTGCACCGTGCGGCTGGGTGACGGTCGACCCTGATGATGATTCGAATGATGAGGAGACTGGTATCCGAGTAATTACATGCCAGTGGGAGGCAGTGAGTCCTGAGCTGAAGCCACCGAAGCCGGCAGCCCCATTCAAGACTCTCTTCTGGGATTTGGAGTGCTATTCAAAGTCAGGAGACTTTCCCGTGGCAAAGCCTGACAGGGGCGGCGGTGATCCCATTATCCAGATTGGCTGTGTGCTCAAGGATTCGGATGGAACAATTCAGAAGACTATCTTTGTGCTCAATACTTGTGATGACATTGATGGTGTGGATGTCAAGCATTATTCAACTGAGCAGGAGATGCTCATGGCATGGTTTGACTGGCTCATTGAGATAAATCCGGATGTCTGGGTTGGCTATAATATCTTTGGTTTTGATGAGCGTTACTTGTGGCAGCGTGCAGAGGTTCTTAGACTAACCGATAATACCGATCTGCAAAAGATGAGCAGGCTCTTTGGTCACGGGGGTCGCGTTTCTCTTCAGGAGAAGCGTCTGGCTTCCTCGGCCATGGGTGACAACTTTCTCCATACCCTCTCTCTCCAGGGTCGCCTTCAGATTGACTTGTTCCACGTGGTGAAGCGCGGGTATCAGCTACCTTCTTATAAGCTGGACGAGGTGACGAAATACTTCATGTCAGGTAAGCTCAAGACAGTTACACATAATGAGGATGGCTCGTGGCATATTAAGACTAGTGGCACGGGTAATGCACGAGTTGGTCGCGCCATTGTCCTCTTGGATGAGACGGGCGATGAGCTGACCGACAAGCTCCCCATCGTCGACGTGGGTGATGGATTTATCAGAGTTCAGCCGGCAGGAGCTGATGCTGAGCTTGATACTGACATGGCTGTGAAGTGGGTTATTGTGAAGGACGATGTGAGTCCTGCAGACATTTTCAGGCTTCACAGGGGCACGTCAAAGGATAGGGCAACCATTGCAGCCTACTGTATTCAGGATTGTGATCTGACCATGGATCTCTATAATAAGCTGGAGACCTTCAACAATGCCATGTGTATGGCCAACGTCTGCTCAGTGCCAGTGACGATGATTTTCACCAGGGGTCAGGGAGTTAAGATTGAGTCACTCATCTTCAAGTTCTGTAATACGGCAAATATGACTATCGTAACTCAGACCTCTCCACCATTCAATTACGTGGCTCCTGAGGGCGAAGAGGCCCAGGATTCCTATGAGGGTGCAATTGTTCTGGATCCTACGCCTGGATTCTACACAAAGAGTCCAATTGGTGTGTGTGATTTTGCCTCTCTGTATCCATCAACCATTGAGTCTGAGAATATCAGCTATGACTCTCTCCTCTGGTCAAAGGATTATGATCTTGATGGTCAGGAAGTAAAGATGGTATCCTATGGCGATATTGCCAAATACCAGAATGCTGGTGAGGCAATGGGTTGCAGATGGATTGATATTTCCTTCGATATCTGGAAGCCTGACCCCCAGGATTTCCGAAAGAATCCCAAGAAGCTCAAGATGGGCACCAGGGTGTGCAGATATGCGCAGTATCCTGGCTCAAGGAAGGCTGTTCTGCCGCGGATTGTGCAGGGTCTTCTAGCAGCAAGGGCAGCAAAGCGTGCTGAGATCAAGAAGGAGTCCGATCCTTTCAGAAAGGCTCTTCTCGATGCTGAGCAGCTGGCATATAAGCTGACGGCAAATTCCCTCTATGGTCAGCTAGGCTCTGGTGTATTCAAGGTCAGGCTGCAGAATCTAGCAGCCTCAGTTACAGCCTATGGCAGGAAGCAGATCATGTTTGCCAAGGCGGCGATTGAGAAGTTCTATGGCCCAGAGGCCAAGGATCCCCGTTGCTCGGCCTTTGTTGTCTATGGTGACACGGATTCTCTCTTTGTGGAGATCAATCCTAGAAATCCCAAGACTGGTGAGCGCCTGGAGGGCCGAGAGGCAATCCAGGCCACCATTGATATTACAACAGAGGCGGGTGAATTCATCACCAAGGCTCTTAAGAAGCCGCATGACTTTGAGTTTGATAAGGCCTTCTATCCCTTCATTATCTTCAGCAAGAAGCGCTATGTGGGGAACATGTATGAGGAGAATGCTGATGACTACTGCCAGAAATCCATGGGTATTGCAACAAAGCGTCGTGACTATGCAGCCATTGTCAAGACAATCTATGGCGGGGCAATCAAGATTCTTCTGACGAACAAGGACGTGGCAGCAGCTGCAGCCTTTGTGAAGAAATGGGTTGATGAGCTCATGGATAACAAGGTGAGCTTGAATCAGCTCATGCTCACGAAGAGTCTCAGATCCGAATACAAGTCTGCGACGCCGCCGGCTCATAAGATTCTGGCTGACCGAATTACTGCAAGGGACCCTGGTAATGCGCCGGCCTCAGGGGACCGACTATCCTTCATCTATTTCAAGCCGCCTGCAGGATTCAGGGGAACACAGGGTGATCGCATTGAAACTCCGGCCTTTATGAAGGCAAATGGACTCAAGCCTGATCCTGAATACTATATTGAGCATCAGCTCGAGAATCCAGTTGGTCAGCTATTCAGTATTCTGGTGGATCAGCTGCCTGGAGTGAGGCCACCACCCCAGGGGTGGAATGCCGATCCAGAAATGCAGGCAGCTGAGCGGGAGCTCTATGCCCGTGACTATCTATTCAAGCCAGCAAAGACAAAGAATACAAATACCTTGATGAAGGCCTGGGGTCTATCAGATATCGTAGTGAGAGCACCTCTGGCAACTTCTATGGCCTCTAGGACGCGGGCTAAGACAGCTGCGCCGATGGTGACGAGAGCTCAGCAGCTCTTTATGGATAAGATGCTCGTTGATGAGGCAAAGAGAAAACCTAAGAAGAAGTAAGATGATTGAATTACAGACTATAGATGGAAAGCACGCTGCTGAAGTCCTTTCCAAGTGGGAAGCTGAAGATTCATATTATTCTGGAATGAAGAAATCGGTTGCAGGTGAATTAAATATTAAGGCACGAGGGCATCCATATCTTCAGAGTGGTGAGGCGATTGCTAAGGTTGAAAAGGTGGATTTTTCTTTTCCCTTGGAAGGTCCAATCCAGCTGGTATATTTACACCCATCTTCAGATTCTGGTCTTCCTCATACTCGTGGTAAGACGGGGATTGCCATGCCTATATTTTTGCAGTGGGAGCCAAGTGATAAGACCACGCAACATGAGCTTGTGCATCTTTCACAGAAACAATTTGGGGGAAAATGGTTCTCTTTTTATGAACGGACCTGGACATTTAGAAAAGCTACTGAGGAAGAGCTTCTTTCTATTCCTCTAAGGTGGAGGTCAAGGCGTCGCATAAATCCTGATACACTTGGCTCACCCTATATGGTATGGCGTGACCGATATATACCCTTATCCGTATTTATTAACGAGGGAAAGCCTGATGTGAGATTTTGCAGGCGTGGATTTTGGGATTTGAAGATGACGCAGTGGACATGGGAAGAGCCTCCGGGCTGGCTGGAGTTATTTGGTAAGGGCTTTAATGACGAGCATCCGAATGAGATTGCTGCACACTGGATCGATGGATCTGCTGGTCCAGAAAGAAAAGAAAAAATTCGCCAGGCATTTAGTTAATCCGCGTAATATTTAGATACGAATTTTTAAATGTATAATTCGAATGAAATAGGATTAAGCTGGAAAGGGTCTTTAGAGACTCTTTCTACTGTTCCTGCATCTAAATGTGCAGTCTTAGATGATTCTGGGTCATTAAAAGACAGCAAGGGAAATGAACGATGTAAAATGAGTATTGAGGAGACAGTCGCAGATAATACTCTGGGTAAGCTTGTTTGGGTAAAACGGTTTTCACCAGGGGCTAAAACAGAACCAGTAGACTTATTGGTAAAAAAACCAGTCTCTCAGAAACATGCAAAACAGGAAGCAGTTATACAATGGTTAGTTCATAAGTCACTTTCAGAGCATGGTCTAGGAGAACATTGTCCGAAGGTTATTGATGTCTTTTCTTATTCGGATTCCATATGGTTTTCCATGGAACCAATCTATTCAGCGCCTCTTTTGGATGAATATTTACGGACTCTACCATCATGGTCAAAGAAATCCAAGGAAAATGGTAATGCCCTAATTAATATTCTTGCTCAGATTGCCTTGTCCTGTATTGTTTTAGAGAGGGCCATTGGATTTAATCACAGAGATCTCAAGCCAGACAATATTCTGGTAAAACTTGATGCATTTAAGTCACGCTCTTTAGTATTAGAGGGCGTATACAATATTCATATAGCACCATATTATACAGCTATCCTAGTGGATTATGGTTTCTCTTGTCTAGGACCTGGAAAAGTCCCATGGATACAATCTGGTGATGGTATCTTACCCCCCTTTGATCCATGCCCAAAGGTTGGCCGTGATATATTTATGATTCTTGTGTTTCTTTTATGGCAAAAGGGCGTTAGAGAAAGTTTAACAGACGAGCATTTAGAATTCTTCAAGATATCCTTGCGCCTTTCCACAGATCGGCTTGCAGAAATGATGAATACAAATAAAAATCCGTCAGATTGGATTTACATGTTAATTACTGAACGTAGCTTTCAATGTCCTGCATTGGACCCATTAGTCTGGCTAAAGTCATGTGCTGCTACATTTCCTGAAATCGTGGTCTTCAGATGATCCTCCTCATCGTCGCCGTGTTGCCCTCGTTCAGGTGGTGGGACCTTATTTTGCCAGAGTTCATTGCATCTTCCTACACGATGTCCTGCCTCACCACAAATGCAACAAGGGATCGCTTCCATTGTTGTATATATGGTTTATTATACTGTTCAATTTTACTGGCTACTCCTAGATCCAGGCATAGTCATGGTATCAGTGCGTTCTAGACCAAACTTTGGCTCAAATACTATGTTTAAACTGGACTTGTCCGCGCTTCTGCTAGATGACTTACTCCTATTCGGTATGAGAAGGTTAGATAGTTCTATTCTAATGTGAAATTGTTGGCCGGATGGTGAAAAATAAGACCAATTTACATGATTGCTTACAGGGGTGTATTTTATTGCACCACTATTTAATGATTCAAGCCACCAGGATAGAGGCTGATTTCTAAATACAAGGGTATTGGCTTCAACTGAAGTGGATAGACTAGATAAATTAGCGCTTCCTGTGCTCGGAGTATTTGTTAATGTATTTAGTGTAGCAGTTACATCTTGGCCTGAGGCTATTCTAAATACAGACGTGCTCATTATACTATTAGTGGACAAAATTGAACTATGAAATTCACTTAGATTAGCCATATCAAATGAGTTCTCTGACACCATTGTATACTTCAACTCATATCTTGACTAGTGCTAGCCAGTTAGCTACTGCAACTTTTACACAGTCATCTAGTGCAAGTGCAAGTGCAAGTGCAAGTCCTAGCTTCAGTCCAAGCTTCAGCCCAAGCTTCAGTCCAAGCTTCAGTCCAAGCTTCAGTCAGAGACTTAGTCCAAGATTTACTCATTTACCTAGTCCAAGTTCATCTCAGGTATGCATTCTAACATCCGCTCCTACTACCACCCTTGGATCCATATCAGATAACACATTCTATATTATAATTTTCACCATTATAGTTATGTTTGTTATCAATACATCTTACTCTATTCATTATTATAATGCTTATACTAATGAAAAAACTAGACGCCGACTTATTGTAGACCAAGTTCAGACGAATCCTTATCACACAACTGTGAGAGATACATTTAACCGAGTATAACCGGTGGAGTATAGTAAACATTTTTTAGTCCATATTCTTTCATACATTTCTCAAGAAATACGCGACATTGTGCACAAGGTTTTGATCCGACAAAGGGATCCTCAACTTCAATATCCTTATTTCTGGAAATACGCACCACATACATCTCAGCACCCTTTAACTCATGGATATTACCAATTTCCTTCACCACATTACGCTCTGCATGAATACTACTTGCACAATATCCAGATCCTCGGCTTCTAGAACCAAATCCATTTGTTGCTTCTGCTATTATTCGCCCGCGTTTCATCAGAACCGCCACATGGATACTCGCAAAATGCGCATATCTCAAGTTTACTGTTCTTGGATTGCTAAGAATTTGATCCAGGAGCCACTTTTCACTTTGTCTCATTATACTAAGTGTGGTTACATGGGTTTAACCTGGTATACCTATCAATTTTTTTATAGCAATAACCACTTTTCTAAGGAAAGCTTTAGCTTATTCTTATAGTTCGACCATCCAACCATTATACTCTTATGATAATCAGCCATCATAGTTGGATTTTCTATAAAATACTTTATCATTTCGGCAATTTCATTCCAGCTTTCTTTCCTTATAAAAGGTATCCCTGAATTTTCTAGGACTGCGGGTAGCTTAGTAAATACTGGAATACATTTGCATTCTAGCGCTTCATAAAGGCGATATGTTTCTACATTATTGCCTTCTGGGCAGGGAACAAAAATTGTATTCTGTAGAAGCTCTAAATACTGATCCTTAGTTAATTGCCCTGGATCATTCCAATCAGGAAAGAATTTTACGAAATGCTGATCAATTGCAAGTAGGGGCTCTAGTTGACTAGAGCGACCTTTCCAGTTAGTTCCAGAGAAGGACCACGAATATAGACGAGATTCTAGGGCAACCGTCTTCTTGTTTATCGCTTCAGCTGACCAGTGGTAACCCAGGGGTATAGTTAGAGTATTAGGACAACCATCTCTCTTATAAAATCGCAGCACTCCTTTCACGCCAGATAGTGAATAGATATCTATTGGGTCCTGTGTAAATTCATCAGAGCAATGGATAATCTTGAATGACAGGCCTTGCCTTACAAGATTCTTAGCCCACTCTACTTGTTTTGCCCAATGCGGCCTTTGCACAAAAAGCACTAGCTCGTCATTTGGATCAAGGGGTGCATCTGAAGAAACTTGTTCAAGTGTAAAATGGGTTGTATTGAATAGTTCTTGTAGCCACTGGCCCTCATATATAGTGGAATCGGTTAGATTGCAAGAATCTAGAGAAAGAAATCTTACCCGCCCCTTTTGCCTGGGCTCGTAAATTTCCTCTAGGGGGGGTGCAATATTATCAGCCAGGCCTGCGCTAAAACTAAGATTACTACACGCCGCAATCTCATCTGAAGAAAATCGTTCGTCATTATTCCATAAATCACTATCAAACTTGTCCATTCGACTAAAGTCATTGAAATCCGAATTAATATAGGCTGGATCATCATCTTGAGATGCACCTGCCACTAGGGGATCGAGGCAATAGACATTCATCTTATCTAGAGAATTAAATAATATGTGATCTGCACTAGTCCATATTCCCTTGTTTGCGATTCTTTCCAGAAGCCTCCTTGCTCCAGCCCTAGACAGAATATACGCATACGTGCAGAAGTGAAATTGGCGCACTGGCTCTGCCTGGCCAAAGAAGGTATTTGGTTTTATTCTACAGAGACCATCTATCACGGGCTCCTTCACTAGTTCAAATCCATCCTTGTTGGGTGGAAGGACTCCACCAAGATATACGCATTCCCATCCCTTAGGCAAGTTCCCTTGCACCTTTGCCCAGGCCTTAGTCCATTCGGGCTTCAGCCTGGCATCATCTTCCATAATTAAATATGACTTGATTTCGCCAGGTTCTTTATCAAGCATTGACCACAGTTTCAGATGGCTAATTGCACATCCCATCACAGCCTTCTTCCAGAAGAAGTCATTTGGTTTGAATAGGTTAGCAAGGGCTGGTGTAAGGGTTAAGGAAAGACCATCGCATGCAGTATGTCTCTTTACCTTACCCTTGAAATAGGGGTGATGCTCTACAAATGATTTACAGCGATCAGCGCGTCTATCTAGATTAACCACATAGGCCTCATCTATTCCTGGGACGATTGGTGTATGGGTCTTATATTCTCCACGATGAATGTAAATGCATTTCCTAGTGAAATATGTTGCTCTGGCTGAGTCGTGATTGCACATGGACTCATAAGGGAGTCGCGCCATCTTATAGCGAAAACTCAGAATACTAAGAATACTCTGGTCATGACGGTGCCCAAGAAATGATTTTCCATCATGATACAACATATTATTTTTCATAAATCCGCCATTATTTGCCCACTTTTCCCCCACTATAATTTCGCGAATACATCCTATACGATAGGCTTCTGCAAAAAACTCCGTTACTCTAGAATCTCCACTGACAAATGCTACACCACCTGCCCACAACTGGCTTGATTGTTTTTCCTCGTCAGTTACTTGTAGCCTTGAACAGAAGGTTGAGTGGCACCAGGACTCATTTTTCTGCGTTGAATCTTCTAGGAAGCACACATTATGGCTCTGTGCCTCTCTGATCCATTCTGACGGCCAGCGTATAAGAACACTTCCACAGTCCATATAGATCACTGTATTACCCTTCAACCTAGGATCTTCAGAAAGCTCCTTGAATATCCATAGCTTCCATGCATAGTGCTTGGGATCCCAGAAATCACTAAAGCCTTCAGGCACATGGGTTTTACTAGGAATCTTCAGAAAACTGGCGAACTTATATTTCTTTATAGTCTTTTCTAGCATTGCGTCTTTTACATCATGTCCTACGTATACTGTGACTTTAGCATTACGAATTGCAGCTGAATGAAGTTTTATTGCATCCAGCCATCGTTCAAGTGATGGCCAGAAATGTTCAGTAGCAAAGGTCACTAGTAAGTAGCCTCCTAGAATTCGTTGAACTAATTGACTAAATTTGCCTTTTAGGGTAGCCTGACTTTCTGGCCTTATTGCAGGCACCGAGGCCATTTGCTCATAGAGTTCATCTGATTCATCTATTTCCTTTACTCTTGCTACTAAGGTTTCTGGAGATCCAGTCACATTAATAAACCCTCGCTCGTCAAAATCCTTGGAAACATCAGATGCTCCCCAGTAAATAGGAATACATCCAGCGGCTTTGGCATGCAGGAGTTTCTCTGTGACATATCCATCTGAAGATTCATTTTCGTAACATAGACAGAACTTGTAGTCCTTTAAGAATTCGTGTTTCTTCAGCTCACCGCCGCCACCACCGAGCCCAGCAAAGATTGCATCGCCTACGTTATTAAATAGTTTTCCTGCAGAATCTACATGCTTATATTGCGTTAGGGCATGGAATGCCTCATTGCGAATTGTATTCTTAGGGTTTGAGACTATGAATGCACAGAATTTTGATCTCTTAGAAGGACTCACTGTAGTGCATGCTTCTAGGGGAATTGGTAGAGGATTCTTTATCTTGGCTAACTCGTTCATATCAGCGCCAAACCAGTTAATTTCTAGCATCCATAGGGGTAGACGAAAATATGAGGGATGCTCAATATGCTTGAATCCAATATTAAGTATTACAGATGTATCAGTTATGGGTTCAGAATTTTCACCGGTATAATGAATCTTGGGGCCATCTATACGCCGCCAGTCTTGGCCAAAGGGGCCGAAGATATGTGTATTATGGTTTTGCCCCTTGGGTAAGGTATTGAGAGAATATCCGCATACCTCTATATTAGGGAGCTCTTCTCTGAATGCAAGGATAAACATGTTATATGCAGGATTGAATTGGTCCCACATGTCGGTGAATAAGATAGTATACTTCTTGGCCTCTGGTTTAGCTTCTGGCATAGGTTCGGGCGTAGCCACAGCCATAGGCATAGCCATAGGCATAGCCATAGGCATAGCCATAGGCATAGCCATAGGCATAGCTAAAGATAAAAGTGCCAGCCACTCCTTTGCCCTAGCCTCTGGGGAGAAGCGATAGAGTATCTTTGTTCTCAGTTCAGTCAAGCTTTCTAAGCTAGCCAAATATGCCACTGTATTCACATTAGACATTGTCTTTTCTAAAATCTTAACTGCATCAGAAATCTTATTATGTTCGTAGAATGTCTTCTCAAGCCCGCATCCAAAATCTCGCAGCACTGTATTATTGTGGATTAGTGGAAGGCCTACCCATGCTGCCTCTAAATTTGCCAGCTTGAATGGTGTAAAGCGTGAATGACTCAAGACAATTGACATGGGTTCATGAGACCAATCGATTACACGCTGCCTCCCTACTAACTTAGCTTCAATCTTGCAATTGTCTAGAATATTTTCCTTGAAATATTTCGACTGTGTAAGATGTTCGGTATTATGAATATGTATTTTTTCTATATTTGCCATTTTTGCAATTGTATTACATTCCTTAAGAGTTACAATTGGAATTATACATGATGACATATTTGTTGCATTAGTCTCGCTAATGTGAATGGACCACTTACTATTCTGGTCCTTTGGAAGTAAATCGGTTAGTTGTTTCCATACAGGACTATGCATTTGTTTTCTATGGGTCTCAACAATTGTAGGTGACCAAAGCCATGGCACAATTCTCACTGGCAGTGAATACATGCTCTTTAGATACACAAGGTCATCGTCATTATTAAAAATATCGGCCAGCCATATTTCACTCAGGCCATTTAAGTCTCGACCTTCTGCCCTACAGGAAAACACAGTTGCTTCAAGATCCTGAAAAATAGCAGGTTTTCTGCAATACCACGCAGTCCTAGGAAATCTGGCTCTTTCTGCAGGTGTCAGGAAAAATGCAACTTCTATTACTAAGTCCAGTCTTGTATCACCAAGACTATCTATAGTATAACACATAGGTGCATCGGCTTCTAAAGCCTTAACATCATCCCACCATGACTTCTCTGGATCACGTTTCAAAAATACTACTTCATTACTACCGACTTGAAAGGCTTCTGCAATAGCTATACAGGAATTTGGATGTCCCGCACTGAACATCGAGTGCCGCATATCCACCGTAATTCCAATCTTCATTTATCTTTAAAAAGAGCAATGGGTTTAGACCTTAAACTAAAAGCTTTTTCCAGGCTTTTTGGACTTCAGGATTATAAGGGCTGTGCCTCCACTGCAGCGCGCACGCACCAGATGCATATGTTTCCTGACTGGCCTCATGAAAGTCAAGAGCCTTCTGTAAAGCCACCGCACCTTTATCAACGCTTGATCCCTCGTAATAATAACCAGCATCTGACCAATCAGGAGAATTATGGATAACAGGAAACCCTGCATATAAGTATTCCAGAGTCATATAATTGTATTCATTATTCCACTGGTGCCCAATTGCAATTGCAGATGGATGGTCATTCATAATACTTGTAATTGTATTACGACCACTGAACGTAATCTTGTTATCTTTATAAAGCTCTAACATGGGTAAGATACTCTTGGTGAAAAAAGGATTCGCCTGAATGCGTTCTGCATTTCCTATTAGAACCTTTAACTCACGTCCACTCTTTTTATAGATTTGTTCTACAATCAGCAATGGAATCAACAAACACTTCTGAAAACAAATATTTGGCTCTAGAATTACTATTACCTGTGGCTCTGCAGCTGCCGCAGCTTTCCACTTGAACGCACGTGTCTTATCAAGCGTTAAGATACAGGGGTCCCAGACATACGGTGCAATACGTGCAGGTCCACAATCATTGATAAAGCCAGCATACTCGTTGTGCTGCTTGTAATGTGGAGATACCCAGATTTCATCTATTTCTCCAGAAATGTGATGGGCGAAATGGACCGCGGGATAGAATATAGGAGTCTCAATATCTATATTCAAGATATTTCCTAAATATAATTTCACTATCTTTGTTCCAGATTCACGAAGGTATTTGCGCATACTTGGGTCTATACTCATGGCAATCTCAATTTGCACATGGATTGGAATAGAAGCCTTCACAATTTCTTCTGCAGAAATCATTCGCATCTTTTTCAAGACACCTGGAACCTTTTGAATATCAGCTGGCTTCTCACTTACTAGGAGAATTGGTGCATACCCCATTGCATCAAATAACTTATATAGGATTACCACGTTTTGATAGAGTCCATTAACAAAGAGTGTATCATTGTGTATAGTTCCTGTTGCTAATAATATGATTTTTCTTGAAGCTAGTGGCTCTAGCTTAACCTTTAGTGCTCTACATGTATGTGATGGACCCTCTTCGCATTCCATTTAATTAAGATGATTCGGTTTTTCTTAGGCCTTCTAATGTGCTCACACGACTACGAAGTTCTCTCATACCTTCAATAAGTAAGGGTATCATGCGAGAATATGCTATACTTTTACCATCATTAGTCAATGCAGGCCAGCTCTTCTGCACATCTTGAGCAATAAATCCTATATCAGATTCGCCACTGCTTAGCCAGTTAAATGTGCAAGGCTCCAGCTTCAAGATATCATCTAGGCAAGTTGAAAATGGTAGAATATTGGTTTTCTGTGACCTATCGGATGTCTGATAGAGTGTCTTGACATAGGCATCCTCACTGACATGTAAGAATCCAGAAATATCTACAATTGTCGATGGCCCTGTAGAATTTATCTGAACCGCAGTATTTCCGGCAGATACAAGGTTAATGGTGGTAGGAGTTCCAGAAATATAAGAGTTAGTGGCAAATTGCAAGGTTGACATTGTATTTGCTGAATTGAGTGATGTAGCTATGTTATTGGAATACAGGGACACGCTGCTGAGATTTATATCATTAGTAAATTGAATTATATTTCCCTCAGTAAAGCTGGTAATAAAATCTGCTGATACTGTCTTGGTATCATAATTAACCATAGACTGAATATTTGCTACGCTTTCCTGAAGTGTTGTAATTTGGCCGGCTGTGTCTGAAGAACTTGTGATACCTGAGGCAATTCCTTGGAGAGGCACAATATTTACGACGTATGAGTTTGCATTTGCTGCCATTTCTGATTACCCTCATCTTTAAAATAATGATTTCTAGACTCGGCCTAATCGGTCTAGCCAGTCTCACCGTCTAAACCCGGAATCTCTGACTATAGTCAAATACACGGATATCATAGACATGGAGAGGGCTTCACGTGATTCTTCAGAAACATCAAGTGTCGCTAGTTCCGAAGATACGGTTGAATCAAGATCAAGATCCAATTCTGGTCCAGATTTTGCTGAGTTTGCACATAATCTATCTCTTAAACCAACTATGTTCTCCCCTTATACTGATTCAAAGGAGGGCTTTGCAGATATAAATCTGCCTGGCGCCATTATTACTAAAAAAGTAGAACTTCCTAAGACAACTGATTTAACAACTGTGTTTATCATGGATAGTGTAAATCGAGACAAAGCATCCTTTCCTCAGCCTACCTCATTTAGTCTTAAGCTACCTCGTGTATATCAGAATGTAAAATCAATACAGCTAACAGAAGTAAAATTCCTCTGTAGTTTCTATTATTTTAGTGCAGCAAAGAACAATATATATTTGCCTATAATTGAACGTGGGCGTGAATCGATTACAACGTTAAATAAGGTTCCGATATCAAAGCGTATTACCATTCGCCAGGGAACATATTCAATTAATGACTTACTCGGTGAAATTCAGAGACAGTTGAACTATACTCCACTTTTCTACGATTTTACAAATGGATTTACAGATTTCATCAATTTATTCTCAGTGAGTGGGGACTATAGTATTAATTTCAATCAACCAGGTGATACGTATTATGATTCATTGAATTCCAAATATATTGCGAATCCAACAATGGATCTAATTATCTCGTATTACTGGGGAACTAGATATGCAGGATTAACAAGTTATTCTCTAAATCAATTAAAGGTAGCATATTATTATCCAGTCCTCTATGAAGTTCTCCTCGATTTAGACGATACTATTGCTAAACCATTTTTAAACCTAACACCTGCCGCAAATTATTCGGCTGTGGATGGGTTGCCCCCTGATTCTCATGTTATCTTTAATATGACTGGAATTGATGACCCGATTGCATTGCATTTAATTAATAATAACCTGACTTATCTTGATAAATACAGATTAAATCATACCTTCAGATATAGTCTTGTAAATAGATATCAGGTTTCATACGATACGAACTCGCTAAAAGTGAATTTTACAACACTAACATTAAATACATCTCTACTTAATTTAATTAATAACACGACTTCTACAGCATTAGCTGGTATATACAATAACCTCGGTCTAACTTCTACTACATATGCATCCCTGCAATCTGTTATAAGTAAGACTACTGTTATCTATACTGATATGTTCAATTATCTACAAGTGCAATTAGCAACCCTACTTGGTATTTCATATGCGACATATACTCCTACATTTTTTAATAATGTGAATAATACTATTTTTTTCCAAAACGGCATAGATGCAGTAGGTATTACATCAAATTACACTGCTTCATATGTAACCTCTGGAGGAACCACTATTAGCACTTCAATTGTTAACTATTCGGATTCGCCTGTATATTGGCCGAATTTACTTTCAACCAATGGATACGTGGGAACTAATCTAAAAAATTTAAGTTCATCAGTAATAAATATACCTTATAATATTGCAGCTGGAAATTTCCAGTTTGGTAATACAGCAATTGATCCAACTACGAATTATTTCAATACAAATAAAACTAATCATAGTGTTGATATGATCGTTAATATCCTACCTGCAAAATATACAATTATCAAGTTCAAGTCTCCTGCGCGACAGAACCTTCAAGTAGAAACCTTGCCTCTACCCTACTATTATCGATATTCGGATTTTAACAAGGCTGGACTCTATAAGGGTGTCCTGGATTTATCAAAGAATAATGTCCCACAGGAATACTTTGATATCTCGTACTCTTATATTTACAATATTTCCAATAGCGCAATGGATATCTTAAATTACTCGCCAAATATCTTGTCTGCCACCTTTGGTGATTCTCTCTCTACATCTATTGGGTCTGCAAATACATTTTTAATCAATACATTAAATAATTATTATTACTTTGAATTTACAGCACCTTACCCATCAGGCCTAGAGAGTGTTCCTTTAATAAACGCTACTACAGTCTCGCTTATTGCCTTGAATACATTAAATGTAAGCACAATGTTTACTGATACATTCACCATGTTTCTTTATCATGACCGCGGGGCATTCATGGCAGATTTAGGTAAACCAAGGGCAGAGAAAGAATTACACTATATTGCCACAAAGAGTATCACACCTAATGCTGGATCCGATATCACATTAAATGTAAGCACAATTGCAGGTGATAAGTATTATATTATTTTTAGAAGTAATGCACTTACATGTGCAAATAATACGTTCAAACCTCTTTTCTATTATAAAACGAATCAATATACTATACTTGATACATCTTATACAAATTTCAATCCTCTGGCAAATCCACTAGATCCGTCAAACCTTTCCACATACGCCTATGTCAGCAACTATAATCCCGATTTTTTACGATTACCTACCGCTTCATCTCTAACATCAATTGATCCAACAAATTCCACGTTTAATACAAGTCTAACTACTAAAGGAACACCAATTGGATATGATATTAGTGGAGTGTCCAATGACTTGACTGATTATATTGGATTTAATACTGCATTACGTAGTGTAGATCCAACTGCGACATTTAGAATTGATCCTCTAAATAATTATCTATTTCAAGCAACCTCTCCATTTAATACTCTTGCTGGCACATATTTTGGAAGCACTAGTTCAAATGCTATTCTGAATCCAAGGACAAAGAATGCATATTCATTTCAGGGAACATCTACCTCACAATTAAAAATTGTTCAATGGTATGATGGATATTCTATTCCTCAGCAACTAGACGACCAATTGTCTAGCATGGATAATACTGGAATTCTGCAAATCTCCTCACTTTCTGATGCCCTTCCAACCTTTCCTAAAGATACGAATAACAATATAGTGTTTGGTAAGGGAATAACTGCCATTGGCTTTTTGCCTAGAGATGGTGTGTATGAGGTAGATACATTTTCATTTAAATCTGCTATTTATCCTCTAACTGGATCTGTGGCAAGTTCAAATGACCCTAATCTGCAGATTAAGTATATAGGTGTCTTCAGTGGCTTAGCCTTAGAAAATCCAGTTATAACTCTATCATCTGCCATTAGTGTCTTACGGTTTAGCACTTCTATTCCATATGGTCCAGAAGTTAATACAAGTAATACCTTTCCCTATGGAACGTGGTATAGTTATATAAATGACACTGCATTTGTATCGGCGAGTCCTAGAATTTCAGGTAATACTCCTAATTCTACAGACTTACTCAGTTATAATTCTATGTATTACATGGTTCCTTTTAATACAGATGGAGAATTATTGACATACAGTATTCTATCGGGAAATATTTTACCCTACCCCTTAGCACAGACTCCAGTCTTTAGCACACTATATCTGAATTCACAAGTTGCACGAAATACTACTGTATCAACGCCACAATCTGGCTATATTATACCAGTATCAAATAATATTCCCTCACGAACTAAATATGGCCCAAGTGGTGTATATTCTCAATCGCAAGGTCAATATGAGCAATCTATGCCCATTACAACACCATCAATAGGATTCAGGCAAAATTCACTTCTCTTGTCAGAGCCAGGTTCTCTCTTTTCTTTCTCAACTATTTTCAATAGCCCTGTGGGGTTAACAACATATTTCACAGAATTTTCTGATAGACTATTTCTAGTAAATTCCACCTCAAATGTTTGCTCTAATGCGAATACTAGTTTTCCAACTGCAACATATGCTAGTTCACTAAGCACGGTTATCAGTGCAAATAGTGGTAACCCATCATGTATTAATTTTATGATTAATCAGGCAACGGCACTTCAGAATTATCCAGTTACTCGCACTGATAATACCAGTGCTGTATTTTCATTTTCTGAGATGACAGGCGATGAGAGTAATATTACAACCCATTCTTTACAAATAAAGCCTTCAATGAGTAACATCACCTTGTGGATGTGGGGGGGTGGAGGAGGTTCATTATCATCTCTTTCCACTACAACAGGTGGTGCAGGGGCATATGTAAAGGTAAATATTAATCCTCAAGCATTATTACAGACTACTACCAGCGATTCTCCTGGAGGCATTTCTACCTTATATATTGTGGTGGGCAAGGGTGGTAATCGCGATAATTTTTTCCTTGAGCCAGTGGTTGGTTCCTTACAATTATATGAACAGACGCGTTATGGAGGAGGTGGGACTACTCTTACAGGCAATTTTGTAAGTAATAATAGTATTACTGCACAGGGCGGTGGATTCTCAGGTATTTTCTCAGGTTCCAATATCACAACTGCAACTCCTCTACTGATTGTGGGAGGTGGTGGTGCTGCAGGCACATCTGATTTTGGAGGACCAGGTGGATTCGGCCTAGTCAGCCAAAGACTTTCCACTACCACATACCTATTTTCTACAATAACGTTTAATGGTAATTTCTATAGTAGACTGCCTACACAATCTATAACTGATGTATTTAGTAATTCAGTCCTAAATGGTTCCAATGTTACTAATGCTGCAGATAATATTCTGACTACAACATGGAATCCAGTAATTCCAAGTAAGATGAATCCCTTTAATTACTATCCTACTCCTAATACATATGGAGTTTCATTGAATTTCTCAACTGCTATAACTTCCTTATCAAAGATACGATTCTATGGTCCACCTACTGGCAATACATCCAATTTAGTTACTGGAATTACCGTGTTTAATGATATAAATAAGAGACAGGTTCTCTTTTCTAATACATCTATTCTTTCAACTGATTATCTGACAATTAATAATGGCACCTTCCTACAACAGGTGTATGAATGTATTCCTATTGCTCAGCTTTCAACTGCCACTTTAGCAACAAATGCGTGGTTAGCTGTAGGAACAAATGCTTCTTCACGATTATCAATTCAATATAGTTTAGATTTAATCAACTGGGTTCCAACTCAAAATACTATAGTAACATCGGTAACATCCGTTCAGTATGTGCCTGCCTTTAGTAAATGGTTCGCCTCAGGCTCTACACTAGCATCGAGTTCAAATGGAATTAACTGGGTCGCATGCACTGTAAATGGCTTCACTGGTTCAAGCTTTACTAGCATGGCATTCTCTGGATCTATTCTAGTAGCTGGGGCAAATGATGGGTCTATTTATACTTCTACTGATGGTATAACATGGAATACTTCTGGTATTATATTTAGGAGTTCAGTAAAACGAATACGGTATGTGAATGGGCAATTTTGGGGAATGGCTGGAGTATATTTGAAGAGGAGCACGAATGGTATAACATGGACTTCTATTCTAAATTTTACCGTATCAAATATAAATGATATTACATATGCGTCTGGAAAATATGTAATTGCCCAAGTGAATGGGCAGCCTCCCTTAGCATCAGGATTAGCCTACAGCTCAGACGGAATCGCCTGGACATCATCGGCTGCAACTAATGTGCAGAATTTTTCGGGTGTGAGTGTAACTTATGGTAATTCTAAATTTGTAGCAGCTGGATTTACAACAGATGGGACATCCTTTATTAAATATAGTTCAGATGGTATTAACTGGTTAAATAGTTTGTTCCCTACACTAGGTGATACTTCACGTAATGATGTTCAGTTTTCTGATACAACTGGGAAATTCGTAAGTGTTGGTCAGGCAAAATCAGGAACAGGTTTAGCTGCAAATCAGGATTCTATTCTTTCAAGCTCAGATGGTATAACATGGTCCTATAGTTTAACAGGTGGGTTTAATTCTGATTCAGGGGCATATCAAGGGCTTTCTGTAGCTTATGGACCAGTAAGTATTATACCTAATTTATCGACGCTCTATATAGAATTTCAGAAGACAACCACTATCAATGCAGAGCCACGAATCTATGATATACGTGTCTATAACACTGAAACTCCAATTACTACTTCTACCGCACCATTACTTGATTCTAGCTTATCTAGTATATTCTATCCTCCTGAATTGAACACGGTGGATGTCATTCAATACCCATTTATTATGCAATTCTCAACTACAATTCCACTCTTAAATTATATTCAAATCTATACCCCTGCCATCGCTGGAGCACAATTCACCAGTGTTAGAATTAGTCTCGATTCCACCGCCAGCTCTATAATATTTAGTAATACCGTATCTAGTTCAACTGTCTATGATGGATCTACGCCATATAATCTATATTCTATATTCTTAATTCCTCAACTCGCAAATATTTCCACACTCTATTTTACATTTACAAAGATAACTGCAGGTAGTATACAGATTGCAGGTATCAATGGATTTTATGACCCGAATATGTTAGTGGAACAAGATGTGCCGAGTGCAGTTCAAGATATGGATTCTAGGCTACCTAGTGCGCCAACAACTACTGTGTCCAGCGTGATTGATAGCAATTTAAGTACATTCTGGTATCCTAAAACCTTTATTCAAGGTGATTCCTTAAAGATGACCTTTACATTTTCTAGTCACGTCGATCGTATAAATCATATACAAATTGTGAATGGGGCATTTCCATCAGTGGCAAATAATTTAATTACAGGCATAGGTATCTTTACAGATTCTACTAAATCGACTACCGTCTACTATTCTACAAGTTTACAGATTACACAGTATAATTCTTATTCTATTATTGATATTGATATACCACCCTTTTTAGAATGCACAAGTATGTATATTGAATTATATAAGACTACTCCTGGTATCCCCTTAATTAATGAAATACGATTGTATAATATTGGATTATTAACTACATCGCCAAATGGATATTCTGGAGGTCAACCTATTCTAATGTCGCGCACTTCAACAACATATTCAGGAATTCTTGGGGGTGGTGGTGTAACTACTACTGGAGGTAATGCAGGTATACAAGCAGATAGCGGTAGTTATTTGTCAGGAGGAAGTCCTGCTGTATTACTTGGAAATAAGTCGGCGAGCCTCACTCTAGAAGTTAAAGTCAGTGCAGGTGGAGGAGGTGGTGGATATTATGGTGGAGGAGGTGGTGGATATGTTGAGAATGGAACAGGTGGTGCAGGTGGTGGAGGTAGTGGATATATTTATGATCAGTCTATATTCAGCTTATTAGGTTATGGTGTTGCAAATCCTTCTCAAAACTATACAAGTCCAGGTATTACAGAACAGAGTGCCCTTAGATTAGCAAAGGCTTTAGCAACAGGAACAGTTCCATATGGTCAGGGAGGAGTGCCCAATGTAGATAATGGTGCTGGTGGACATGGTGTCGTTGTTATTACTTTTCAGGAAACTATTACGGTTACACCAACCTCTGCACCCACTGTTCAACCAGCGTTTATTGATGGATCTAAGCTTACTGTATTTAACTCGCCTATTCAATATGCCACTGATTCTAGATCACTTGCATTTACACCTTATTCAGATTCTATTCAATTATCATCTCGTGCTGGATATAATTGGGTCTGGTATAATTCGTATTTGTCTCTAGTTGGTAATACCCTATTGAGTTCTCTACAGCTAAGCACTCTAGTTCAGAGTAGTGTGCCGCCAGCAGCATTTCCTCGTCTACCTCCTCCCATCTTTGCCCAATTAAATCAGAGTCAGCTATTTACTGCTATTACTGGATATTTTTCAGGTACTATTAGAGATCCAGTCGATGTTGCGGCTGCTATAACAAGTATTACAAATACCATTAATTCAATCTTCACTCTCTTTCAGAACAATTATTTCATACAGACTCTATATACCGATGCATCTTATATTGAGATGACTGAAATATATTGCATTCTTGATTATCTGAGAAATCCAGTAAATTTGGCTAATCCGCACGTGAATCCCTCTAATCCCACACTAGATCGTATCTTTGGAGGTATTCCACGTTTTGGATATTGGGCAAACCCATTTTTAACAAATGTGAGTTATATTGGATTTGATGTGGCGGCGAGTCAGCTACCTACGCCGGCCTTGTCTACTATTGTAGCTGGCAATAGTAAGGGTGCAGTTCAAGCATTCTATGGCCTAGTTTTAGAGCAGTCATTGAGCACAGGTGCATATGGATTTAAGGACATTATGGCATACAAACCGACACTAAAAGATTCTCAACTATATGGCTCTGGATGGTTAACTGCTACACAATTTACTCAGGCTTACGCCGTTCGCTCCTTGTCTGATCCCGTATTCTTAGACTCAAATATTATAGTGCAACCTTATACATTTAAGAATGCCATTGCGGCACGATTACCATTATTTTCTTACAGACTGCATAGTATTCCTTATAAACTACAATCTATAAATTATGATATTCCAGTGCAAGTCCTCAATGATTTCGAGGGACAGTCTATAACATTATATTCCTTTCAGAATAATTCAGGTTCTGATATAAGCAGTATTAATGTGTCCTATCTGCCGTTTAGATCTACTATGTTATATATGAATCAGACAAATATTTCACGTAATCTCAGCACTCTAGGAACACTTGTTTCTGAACACCAGAGCACGAGCGTGAATATTGTAACCTCCTTTAAGTTTGACTCACTGTCATTTACTCCTCTACTCACTTATTCACAGGGAATTAATAATTATTATAATACATATGTGTCTACAGCTCAATTAGCAAGTGGTTCTGTTGGTAAAGCGGTAATAGATCATGACCAGAATTACTATATTACAGGGAATAATGGGTCGAATGTTCTGTATCAAAATGTTTCCTCCTTAATAATAAATCCAGTTGCATTTCCTCTTTCTACTATTAATTACGCCAGTCCAAAATTCATCCTAACTCAATATAATAGTGGAAATCAGGCACCTTATAGTGATTTCCTTGAATCTAAATTCACAAATATGTGGCACTTTCCTGCAACCTCTACCTTTTCAGCATTCTATGGAGCACGTCTAACTTCACCATATGACTTACGTATTGCAACATCTTTCGCTAATCAAGTCTTCTATCCGACTCATAAGATTGGCTTAATTAAGAAGAGTTCTGGAGCAAATGCTATAACTAACCCATTGGATACACAAACATACCCTTCTTACCAACGCACGCAAATGTTTTTATACAAGAGTTTTTCATCGCTTGTTACAGATATTAGCGGGCAATTTGCAATGGAGAAGGCTACAAATTTCAGTTATGCTGATTCCTTTTCAGGTTATGGATTTAATTCTTACTTGAATAATGTAATGCTACAACCATCTGATACAACAAGTAATGCCGATTCCTTTTACTATCTAGCAATCCGTGGATATTCTCCTACAGAAACCTTTCAAAGTGTCGTTCGATTCTTTTTGCCTCAGCGCTACGACTATGGATATATAACGCTTCTAGACTTATCAAATGAGCCCCAACGAATTAAAAATCTGACAAATGTAAATCCAGATTACAGGGCATCCTTAACACTATTCAATTCTCTATTCAGCACATCACGTGTATATGGTTCAGTAGGAATCCCTGGATTTTCTGGATCAAATATTACAACAACAAGTTTTGGAGACTTTTTACGGCAATTTAATGTGATTAATACAATAAATAGTAGCAATAATGCGATTGTAAGCACTGTGACTGGATATAGTAATGCAGCCCTCAGCACACTAATTAACGGAGACTTGCAGTATATCTTACCATCATATTTAGCTTCACGGAACAGAGTAACTGACCCAGTTGAATTCAGTATTCCATTTTCGTCATGTATCGCTCCAGCGAACATTGGATTAGAGCAGTATGGCCTAGGATATAATTTAGGATTTGCACTAAAAGATACTGGCCATAATACTGTTCAGAGAGCAACGTCATTCTTTAAAATCCTTGATGACTACATTTATCTACAATTAAATGAAGAATTTAAGATGAATCGAATGGATATAAGTCAGCCTGAGAATTATTCACGAACACGTGATACGACTGCGAAGAGTGGTATATATAATTCAAAGCTTATCTTGAATAATTTTGGCTCTTTTGCGACGACATTTGTTCATAGTCCAGTGACATTTAATCCCGTGCTTGGAAAGATAGATAAATTAAGTTTTACTTGGTATAATTCGGCAGGTGTTCTCCTAGATAACACTGATTGTGAATGGACTGGATCAGTTCAGATTGTGGAAGCAGTGAATACTGCATAGTAAACCTGCATAGTAAACCTGCATAGTAAAAGTCCTTTAGTAAATTCTAAACTAGGTCAGAGATGTCTTCGGCTAGTGAACCTATGAATCCAATGGGGACGCCATATGAAAAAGGAAGTCCAACAGAATCATATCCTATTCAGGGTTCAAGCACACAACCCTTCTTTCCACCTGTATGTCTAAAATCCCACTGGGACCCGACTAAGATTTATTCCAGATCAGTTCCTACAAGCCAGGTTCAATTACCTCTTGATTTTCGCCCATATACCAAGGTATGCCTAGAATACAGAACAAGCGCAGTAGGCCAGAATGCTCCTGTAACTTCGGATGATGTTGTTTTTCCCCAGGGAGGCAATGTATATCCTCCAGACAGATATCTCAGGGCAATCGACAAGGAAAGTACCTTAAGACGCATGGATAGACCCCTAGGGGGATGTGATGCTAATGAATACCAGCCTCCAGAGAATGGAAATATGTTTGTGGATGGAATGATGGTGCCTAGATCACAGCATGCTCCTTCTCGCTTTGTTGATGAAATCTCCATGCCCCAGGCACTTCTAAGAGCTGGCACGTATCATTGTAGGGCTGAGGCAGACGAGAAGAATTGGTCGAGGTCTACCAGACTCTTTAATAATGCAACCAAGCAAGATCGATACAAGGGTCCTACTGAGCCTCCCCGGCAGGATATTTGGAAAGATCCTAGACGCTGCGAGGATAATTTAACTAAGCCAACGGAGAAAAAGCTGGAACCAAATGGCTGTAGGGCTTGGGGCTGTTGAATAGGTTCTATGCGGCTTAGAGCATCACTGTAATATACGAGGTAGCGTTAAGAAGATGATTGAATGGATTGTTATTCTTTTAATCATATTTTGTATAATTGTCTGGCATTATTCACAGTCCACAAGCCAATATAGCATATCTCAAATTAAAGAATCTCAGATTTCAACCAGTCTTCAGACACTATGGGAAGAAAAGAAGCCTATTGTTGTATCTGAAGTAAAGGCTGTAGGGATCTGGGCATCTAATGGTCTCAGACAAACCCGTTTTTGGAATGCACAGCCAATTTGGCAACAGTATCAGAATGCACCTGGTACACTAGCACAAGTCCCTTCATCTCTACAACTCACCTGGTCTGAGATTCTAGGGATTTCTCAGATTGAATCTGAGATTCTGCTCAGATGGTTTGATATGAGTCCGTGGATCTTTTCTACGCGGACTGAGGCGCACATTGGCCCAGATGGCTTGAGACACATGTATGGATGGGCAACTGCAATCACTTGCACAGAAGGGGAAGCTCGATGCATCTTACTCTATAATGCTCAGAAAGCTAAACTACCTCCAGGGTGGAAGGGCCTCAGATGGTCAGAGGCTACGGTGGCTCATCACCCCTTGTGGACACAGGTGCAGAATATTGAAATTATACTCAGGCCATCTACGGTGCTCCTAGTGCCACCACATTGGATTATGGCTATAGAGCCCCTGGATCCGGCAAAGCCAATTTGGTGGACGAGAACTGACTTGCATCATCCAATTAGTAGATGGGCACAGGGATGGAATGAGGGCTAAAAATTGCTTCTGGAAATAAGGTAGGGCTAGTAAATGTCAGATACCGAATCAGATAATGATTTAACTGATTCGATGTCAAGTATTCATTCCTTAGTTGAGACTCTGACTCATGAAAGTAAGAAGATCTATGCGAATGCTCTAAAGATATCTAGCCTCTTTGAACATCCCGATTTAGATTTATGGACTGAGGAGTTTTCCTTGAATGAGCGTGCATATAAGTGGGCAAAGAAACACATGGTTTCACGGAAATGTTCGTTATGGCAGATTCATAGAACCCTACTAGAATCTGCAAAGAAAGATCGGAGGCTAGCGCGAGGTCATCTAGTTAGACTTACAAAGGAGGAGGCTGAAATTCTGGATCTGAGTGAAACGGACCCTGTATCTGTCTGGCAAGTTTTGGGAAGGCTTCCAAGGTTCTTTGCTTAGACTTATAAAGTAAAATTGATTGTTTTTGCTTAGTAATAAAAAATATTACAGCATCATGCTACAAGAGGTTCTACACCTTGTAGCATGGCGTGGATTCGCTAAAGATATTGGCCCCGCAGTTGCTACGTGTAAGGCGATCTTGACTGATGAGCGTATCTGGTTTCCTCATCTCATTCAGCAGACCTATGGGCCAAAGCAGAAGACAAGGCTCCAGATCCTTGCTGAGCATATGACTCAGTTGAAGGAGGGGTATAATGTGCATTTGATTCCTAGAAAGAGTGGACCCATGATCTATAGACCCGAGGAACGATGGCTTGCACGACTCAAGGAGCTGGATGTTATGGCAAAGAATGCTGGGCACCCTGAGATTCTTAGCAACATGCTTACCACTCCCGATTCCGTGGGCATGCGAGTTATAAGTGTTGCCTGTGAGAATAACTGCCCGAAGATGGTTACGGAGCTCATTAAACGGGGCATACCCTATAATCGTGTAGATGATTCTGGTGCAACGCCCTGCTACTATGCATTTAATTCCAAGTTTGGACGTGATTCTCATAGTGCTCTTCCTTGGGATGCACCGTATTCTTATCCTAAGCCAAAGGAGCTAACGTTGCCAGATAATATTCATATTGTTCATAATGCTCAGGCAAATATCATGTGGCACAATGTATTGCCAATCGCTGAATATGTATGGCCAGTTGAAGACCTTAGTAACTCTCCGCCGAAGCCAAAGAAGCTGAAGAGTAAGCTATATAAGCAGCAGTTTGGTCCTAAGGCGCGTTAATAATTAAAAAATCATAGTAACGGTGTAATAGATGATTGATACTATATTTCCATATTCATATGTTGCATTATGCTTTGGAGTTTTGGTTGGTATAGGAATTACAGCAACCTGTCTAGGCTTATTTTCAGCAGTAACAATAATTATTTTTATTTATCTGGGAGTTATACGTATTACACCATTTATAAACTATTCTAATGCATTACTCTATAAATATTTTCCAGAGAATCTTTCTAGAATACATACTAATATAAAAGAATCATTCAAGATGTCTGGAAATACTGAATTAGAAGAGAACCGATATATATTTATGTGGCATCCTCATGGAGTTTTCTCAACAAGTTTATTTTTTCATACATCTGCAGGCCTAACAAATGCTCCTGGTATAATACGAAATACAAGACCAGTAGTATTTAATACATTAAAATGGCTCCCATTTCTTGATGAAATTTTTAAAGAAAATAACATAATTTATAGTAATTATCATTCTATGAAAGAAGCACTTCTTGAAAATTCATCAATCTCAGTGTCGCCTGGTGGAATGAGAGAAATGTTATTTGATCATTCTACACTACTTTCACGGCGGCGTGGTATTTTTAAGATGGCCCTTGAAACAGGAACCCCATTAGTGCCAATAATTTCTGTAGGAGAAAATAATCTATCTAGAATATATTCATTACCAGAATGGTTGCAAGATTTATTAGAACCATATGATGCTTGTATTTGTATACCTACATATAAGACAATTGTTAAATATTTAAATATGCTTTCTAATCCCTTGAAGGATCCAGTCATATCGGTTATAGGAGAACCGATTCCAGTGGAAAAGGTTGAACAGCCAACTGAACAGCAAATTTCTGAACTGCGGCAGAAATATATCGAGATTCTAAAGGCAATGTATAAAAAAGAGATAGGGCGGGACTTAACGATACTCTAAGACCAATCAATCGTAATACACTGCTTTACTTGCCTGTTTCCGATAAACATCAGAGCCTTCTCATCTAGAGTAGAAATGTCGTGCATCTGTCTATCTGGACCCATAGCCATAGTAACAGACTTTAACTCTACAGAGCAATCTGGGAAAAGGACTTGTAGCCTTTTAAGAATATCATCAATGTTTGTAATGGCAAATGTAGCATCAAGCCCCTGGCCACTCCGTCCATTATGAAATTCAGCGCGCCACTGGGTATTAGTAGAAGTTCTAGCAGTATTCATTGCAGCATCATACATTATCTTAACATGTTGCTCAACACGTCTAACTCTATTCTCCTCATCAGTCTTAGCCTTCAGTGAACGCATCTCATCTCGTGACATAGGAGTAGGGACCGCATACATTTGGATACCTTTTTATACAAATGGCAATAAATTCAATTTTTTATAGGCAATCACTATAAAAATTGCTTATTTGCCGCTCGTCATCTAGTGCACACATGGATGAAGATCAAGAACGAGCAGTTAATTTAGCCAAATCAGGAAAATCATTCTTCTTAACAGGTGCAGGGGGCACAGGGAAATCCTACGTCATTCAGAACATCGTGTCTGCCCTCAATAAGGACGGACGTGATGTGGCTCTTACAGCTATGACAGGGTGTGCAGCTCTTCTTCTAGGAAAGGGTGCTAAGACTCTTCATTCCTGGGCAGGTATTGGCTTAGGAAAGGAATCGGCGGAGGTTATTCTAATGAAGCTGCGAAAGGCATTCAAGGCCAAGAAGAATTGGCTAGCGGCTGATGCTCTTATTATCGATGAGGTCAGTATGATGATGCCTGAGCTTCTTGATAAGCTCGACGTAATTGGCAAGGGAATGCGTCGATCCCCCCTACCCTTTGGAGGCCTACAACTTATCCTAGTAGGTGATATGTTCCAGCTTCCTCCTGTAAATAAGGACTCCAAGGACTGCTTCTTTGTCTTCGAATCCAAGGCGTGGAAGGCATATATTCATGATTCGGTTGTTCTAAGAACAGTGCATAGACAGACTGACCCAGTCTTCTTAAGAATCCTGAATGAGGCGAGATCAGGTGAGCTGTCAAAGGAGTCGCTTGATATCCTGGAGTCAAGGAAAACAAAGGAGTGGAAGAAGCTGGAAATCAAGCCTACACTTCTCTTTACGAAGCGAGCTGATGTTGAACAGATCAACTTGACTCAGCTAAACAAGTGTGAGGGTGAGGACAAGGTTTTCGCAGCAAGGACAGTAAAGACACAGGCTTACTTGACGGCGCATACGGTTCAGCAGGTCACCGATTACGCTATTGAGAAGATGGACAAGAATGGAGCCTATGTTCCAGAGTTAGCCTTGAGGAAGGGGGCACAAGTTATGCTTCTTACCAATAAATATATGGACTTTGGTTTGGTTAATGGGTCGCGTGGTATTGTGGAGAAATTCTGCGATAGTCCCTCAGGATACCCAATGGTGAAATTCCGAAATGGGGAAGTTCTCATTATTGAACCTCATACCTGGGAATCAGAGGACGTGGAGGGCTTGCAGAGACAACAGATTCCCCTGAGGCTAGCTTATGCAGTCACCATCCACAAGGCGCAGGGAGCCACTCTGGATTGTGCATTGATTGACATTGGAGATAATACCTTTGAGTATGGTCAGGCCTACGTGGCCTTATCACGAGTAAGATCACTTGACTGCCTATATATCTGGGACTTGACGGCGAGGGCATTCATGGTTCATCCGAAGGTCAAGGCATTCTTGGAAAAGGTTCACGCAATGGACTCTACAGTCACTGCAAGGGATCCTACTCAGATAGTTTTGCCTGAGACTACATCTGACCAGAGTATTCTAAGGTCCGCAGATTGCACTGATATGAGCACCTTGTCTAATGACGATCCCTCTTGAAGATATGGCATCATAATTGCCTTTTGTAGAAATCGCTTTATACGTGTTCCTTGTTTATAGAGTGCGTATGGGTATATATTCATTATTTCGGTATGTATACTATTTATTGGAGAAAGAATTGAATACCGGGTTAGAATAAATTCAACTACAATTCGTTCCGTGGCAGTCATGCTAGTGTATAAGGCACTTGCATTATTCAAATTCACTCTTATTTTTTTACAAATCGATTGAATGGATTCGATCATTGCGGTAAATAATAATTTATTTAGGAGGCCTGATATAAGAGTTGAACGTTCAGAAATAATTATATCAGTTGAATCATTTAATTCTGCCATTTCCTTGTCATTTAGCCAACTATTAACTAGTATAGCTGGGCTCACAGTATCTAATTTTTGCATATAGCAATAACTAAGAATACGGGCTTCCAGAGGGACTTGAGTAAATCTCGGTAAAAATGCAACTCCAGAAACATAAGTAATAAGGAAATCTCCAAAAAATGTTTTAGAAGGGTCAATATTCTGACGCCGGAAAACACAGCGGCCAAAATCAGCAATACCGAATTCAAGTGGATTATATTTCACAATTATATTTCCAGTGTGAAGATCTATGTGTATAAGTTGTTCTGCTGGATTCTGGTATAGCTTTTGCAGAATAAATATAAAGTTAGGAATTGCATGTTCTACATACTGCATAGTTGCATTGTAAGGAATTGTAGTTTTTTTTAGTTTTTCTGCCCACCTACTCACTGTATCTGGGTATTTCTTAATAATCATTAGCTTAGATCCCTGGGAAATATTCTGTCCACTTTTTAATTTACCTTTCAATTCACCACAGGCCTGGTCTTGCTTGATCCAAGCCAGTGTATTTTCTTGTCCCTTCTTGAAACTTTGGATATTCGTTTGCTTGGGTGGTTTTTGCTGGGTTGCAGGTTCACATTCAGTTTGCAATCTTGATATATATTTATCGGCTAATTCTGGACCCAAGAGTCGTTCGGCCATGCGTAAAAAACCGGACTCCTCGTCCTTCTTGGAAACAAGCTTGGAAACATATCTTCTATCCATGGTATCAGGTGCATTTTCTGAACCAGGGGACCCTTCAGCGCAGGGCCACATTGGTCCTTCAAAAATGCATCCGTCAACCCCTTCTCCAAGAATTCGTCCACCCTGCATATCTATCGTATCATGCCATAAAAATTGCACCATCAATTAAACGCCATTTGACCACTAAAACCCAAATGGATTCTTTCTCTCCCTCAAATATACTGTCCCGAACTAGAATGGAGGAGCATATTGTATCTGTTATCAACGATTCATCTGTTAAGATTTGTGACGTCATGAAGACTACTGCTTCTCCGGGCCGAAAGCCGAGGGTCCCGAAGGCCGAGCCACCCGCGTTAGTCCTGGCTGAGCTAAATTCTATGGAGATGCCTAAGCCAGTCATTGACGAGCCGCTCCTCATTGAGAACCCTGGGCGGTTTGTCCTGTTTCCAATTCAGCACCAGGATGTCTTTGATATGGCAAAGAAGGCTGTTGCGGTATTTTGGACGACAGAAGAGGTTGATTTGACCAAGGATACGAAGGATTGGGATAAGCTCGATCAAAATACCAAGCATTTCATTAAGCATGTTCTTGGATTCTTTGCTGCATCTGATGGCATTCTGATGGAGAATCTGGCTCTAAATTTCCAGAATGAGGTCCAGTGGCCTGAGGCAAAATACTTTTATGCCAACCAGAATTTCATGGAGGCAATTCACTCTGAGATGTATTCTCTGCTCATCGATACCTATGTGGATGACAGGGCTGAGAAGCAGCACCTTCTAGAGGCGGCCAGCACGATTCCTGCAATTCAGAAGAAGGCTGATTGGGCGAAGCAGTGGCTGAATGCGAAGGAGGCCGATTTCGCCACGAGGCTAGTAGCCTTTGCAGTAGTTGAGGGCATCTTCTTCAGTGGAGCCTTTTGCTCCATCTTCTGGCTAAAAAAGAGTGGGCTCATGCCTGGCCTAACAACGAGTAATGAGTTCATTGCGCGTGATGAGGGGATGCACACGGATTTTGCCTGCCTCCTGTATTCCAAGATTAAGCACAAGTTGACCAAGGCAAAGGTGAACAAGATCATTAAGGAGGCAGTGAAGATTGAGAAGAATTTCATTACGAAGGCACTGCCATGTGAGCTCATTGGCATGAATGCAACTCTGATGAGTCAGTATATTGAGTTTGTGGCAGACAGGCTGGTAGTGCAGCTTGGTTATCCCAAGATCTTCAATGTGGCGAACCCCTTTGATTTCATGGAGCGTATTTCTCTGGAGGGCAAGGATAACTTCTTTGAGAAGCGTAATGCGAATTATGCCAAGGCGGGCGTAGGAAAGACTCAGGCCGAGATGAGTTTCAGCACGGTTGAGGATTTCTAACTGCTTATCTTCTTCGCCCCCCTACAGCAACGCCCATTACTGGCACTGGTAGAACAGGATTTAGGAAGAATGCATAATAGGGATAGTAAATGGACGCAAAAAAGAAGCATAGGATAGACCATACATAGACCATGGATCCATTATTAATGGACATGTTGTAGGTATAAGAGAGCTTAGCTGCGCCGTAGGAATATAAAAATGCAAGGATTGCACCAACAAAAAGACCTATTTTTCCTGTAAGTAGAATAACTGGAATATAGTCCATAGGATTGTAGCCTAAGTAATTTACGGCGGTGTTCATCTATTATAGTGGTTGAAAGAGCCTAGGCAAACAGAATTTGCTCTACAAGCATTCGCAGGACCTCCTCATTATAATTTCTCTCACTATTGAACTCATTTTTTAGTGCCTGAATACGCTGAAGAATTGTGCTACCGAGGAGAATACGTGACTCCTCGTCGCTATCGTCGTCATTATCATCTGTATCATCTGTATCATCATCGCTATCAGCAGGAGCTGCGGGAGCAGGAGCCGAAGGCACAGCAGGAGCAGGAGCCGAAGGCACAGCAGGAGCAGGAGCCGAAGGCACAGCGGGAGCAGGAGCCGAAGGCACAGCAGGAGCCGAAGGCACAGCAGGAGCCGAAGGCACAGCAGGAGCCGAAGGCACAGCAGGAGCCGAAGGCACAGCAGGAGCCGAAGGCACAGGGGCATGAGAAGCCAGACGGCGCTCGAAATACTGCCGGACCTCACGAGCCTTCTCCTTGCGCAAGTAGTCAGCCAGACGTTTCAGCTGGATCGGAACACTGCTGCCATCAAACTGGTTCTTATT
>Ga0214923_10000681_pt1 | contig 50484 bp, 40 predicted proteins | sample LL1510_MetaG_FD_177993 | JGI IMG/M metagenome (GOLD analysis project Ga0214923, IMG submission 177993) | Freshwater microbial communities from Lake Lanier, Atlanta, Georgia, United States - LL-1510 | ecosystem: Environmental > Aquatic > Freshwater > Lake | place: USA: Georgia | collected...
CGGTTCGAGTTCGTGCCGCTGTGGAACATGGCGGTGTTCTTGGTGTACGCGATGCGGCGGGTGGATTGCCCAGAGTGCGGCGTGACCGTCGAGCGCGTGCCGTGGGCCGAGGGCAAGGGGCACCTCACGACGAGCTACCGCTGGTTCCTGGCCCGGTGGGCGAAGCGGCTGTCGTGGACGGATACGGCAGTCGCCTTCAACACGACCTGGGAGAACGTGTTTCGCTCGGTAAAACACGCGGTCTTGTGGGGAGTGGCCCACCGGGATCTCTCGGGCATCGAGGCGATCGGCGTGGACGAGATCCAGTGGCGCAGCGGCCATACCTATCTCACGCTCGTCTACCAGATCACCGGCGTCAAGCGACTGCTCTGGGTATCGCACGAGCGCACCGAGCAGAGCCTGCGGAAGTTCTTCGAGGTCCTCACCGACGACGTCCGGACCGGCATCCGGTTCGTGTGCAGCGACATGTGGAAGCCATACCTCAACGTGATCGCGGAGCAGATTCCCCAGGCCCTGCACGTCCTCGATCGCTTCCACATCATGCGGAACATGAACGTGGCGATCGACGAGGTGCGAAGGCAGGAGGTCGCCCAGCTGCGCCGGGATGGCTACGAGCCGGCCCTCACCAGTTCCCGCTGGTGCCTGCTCAAGCGGCCCGAGAACCTCACCGACAACCAGGCCACGAGGCTCGCCGAACTCTCGCAGTACAACCTCAAGAGCGTCCGGGCACATCTGCTGCGCGAGGAGTTCCAGCGGTTCTGGGAATACGCCGGCCCGGCATGGGCGGGCAAGTTCCTCGAGTCGTGGTGCACGCGGGCCCTCCGGAGTCGGCTGGCGCCGATGAAGAAAGTCGCCAAGAGCCTGCGGCGTCATCGGCCGCTGATCCTCAACTGGTTCCTCGCCCTGGGCGCCATCTCGGCAGGCGTCGTCGAGGGATTCAACGGCAAAGCGAAACTGACCACCAGAAAAGCGTATGGCTTCCGGACGCCAGAAGGCATCGAATTCGCGCTGCTTCATGTGATGGGGAACCTACCCGAGCCCGCGCTCACCCACAGATTCTGCTGAGGAGGCTCGAAAAATAGGCGTAATCGTGGGCGAAGAGATCGGTCGGGGCGGCGAAGTCTTCTGTCTGCACGAGCCAGCAGCGTTCGCACACATAGGCCCGCAGCGGGTGCGTGGTCTCCGGGGCATCGAGCGCGGCCGCCGAGAGATATGCATTCGACGAGGGCTGCCGGCCGAGATCGACGAGCTGCAGCCGCAGGGCCGCCTCGCAATGCCGGCAGCGGACGGCCGCGGGCAGTCGCTGCGATCGCGAGGCGAGCGGCGCGTGCCCACGGTCGCGGTCGGAGACGACCGTCGGCGTCAGCGGCCAGGAAATCGAGAGGGCCGGATCGTCAAACGCCACGCCCGATTCGGCCTCGGCGGCGTAGGGCCGCGCGTGGCAGTAGACGATCTCGCAGTCGTCGGTGAGCGTCTGGAAGCCGTGGGCGAAGCCCTCGGGGATCAGGAGGCCGCGGCCGTTTTCCGGCGAGAGCCGCTCGGCATGCCACTGGAGAAACGTCGGCGAATCGGGCCGCAGATCGATGGCCACGTCGTAGATCTCGCCGCGGATGCAGGAGACGAGGCGGGTCTCGGTGTGCGGCGGGGCCTGGTAGTGGAGGCCGCGGATCGTGCCGCGATTGCGCGTGACGGAATGATTCACCTGCACGGGGCCGAAGGGAAAACCGTGGGCGGAGAGAGCGTCGGCAGACCAAAGCCGCGCGAACTCGCCCCGCTCGTCGGCATGCCGACGACGTTCGACGAGGCAGAGGCCGTCGAGAGGGAGCGGTGTGATGGTGAGGCCGCTCAAGGCGTCGCCTCGAAGGCATCGATGTCGGCGAGGCGGGTGCCGAGACCACCGGCGAGAATGACGGCTTTCACGGGGCGGGCTTTATGCGCTGCGAGTCACGCCGGGCATCATCGAAGCCATACGCCTGCACACCAAAGCCGATGATCGCGACGGTGGTCATGCGAACGCGAAGCCCGGCATGAGTAGACTCATCGCCTGTTCAACCCACCGGAAATCTTTGGAGCCCGCGGCGTGACGACTGGCCGAGTGTGCGTGATCGGTGGCGGCCTCGTCGGGCTCGCGACCGCGCTGCAATGGCTCCGGGCCAGGCCCGGGGCGGCCCTGACCCTGCTCGAAAAGGAGCCCGTGCTCGCAACGCACCAGTCCACGCACAATAGCGGCGTGCTCCATGCGGGGCTCGCCTATCGACCGGGGTCGGCCAAGGCCGCGCTCGCCGTGCGCGGCATCGGGCTGTTGACCGGGTATTGCCGCGACCGCGGGATTCCCTTCGAGATCTGCGGGAAGGTCGTGAGCGCCACGGAGCCGGCCGAGATCCCGCGGCTGCGATTGGTGGAGGAACAGGGCCGCCAGAACGGCCTCACCGGCCTGCGGCGGCTGCCGTCGCCGGCCGCGATCCGCGAACTCGAGCTCCCCTTTCGCGGCGAGTATTAAGAGCTGCGGCCCGACCGCACCCACCTCGTGCGCAACCTCATCTACCCCGTTCCCGATCCGAGCTTTCCGTTTCTGGGCGTGCACTTCACCCGCATGATCCGCGGCGGCGTGGAGGCCGGCCCCAACGCCGTGTTGGCCCTCGACCGGGAGGGCTATCGCCGCGGCAGCTTCCGGCTCCGCGACGCGGCGGCCGCGGCGGGGTATCCGGGCCTGTGGCGGTTCGTGTTCCGCCACCGCCGCATGGCGGCCTACGAATGGTATCGCTCCTGGAGCCGGGCCGAGTTTTGCCGCTCGCTCCAGCGACTCGTGCCCGCCGTCGAGCCCGACGACCTCGTGCCCGGCACCGCAGGCGTGCGGGCCCAGGCCATGCGGCCCGACGGCCGGCTCGTGGACGACTTTCATTTCGTGAAGGGGGAGCGGATTCTGCACGTGGTCAATGCTCCGTCACCCGCGGCCACGGCGTCGCTGGCGATCGGCGAGCGGATCGTGGCCGAAGCGGCGGGGATGGGGGGTTGATGGGGTTTTCGCGAGCAGGCTGGCGGTGGCAAGGGTTCGCATCGCAAGTTCATTCACGAACGATATGCTGGAATGGTGACGGTGAGCGGCAAAGCCGGCGACGACGCCAAGCGATACCAGGAACGCCAAGTCCGCAAAGCCATCGAGGCGATCGATGAGAACGACTGACGCCTATCGCAAGTGGGTGGAATGGAGCGATGAAGACGGGGTCTACCTCGGCAAGTGTCCCGACCTGATCACGGGCATTCATGGTGATGACCCTGTGAAGCTGTATGCCGAGCTGACGGAAATCGTCGCAGAGGTCGTGAGCCACTTCGAAGCATCCGGCCGTCCACTGCCGCCGCCGACCGTGCGGCCGATGCGGGAAGTGGGGTGAGCGGTCGGGTCGCAGGTCGAATCCGGAGGTCGCTCCCAATGCGATGGACCGTGGTTCTCGAGCAAGAGGCAGACGGCGGATTCGTGGCGACAGTGCCGGCGTTGCCGGGATGCGTGAGCCAAGGGGATTCCCGCGACGAGGCGATTGAAAATGTCCGCGAGGCGATCGCGGCGTATGTGGAGGACTGCCAGGAGTCGGGCGAGGCGGTGCCGGCTGACGGCGGGTGGGAAATCGTTGAGGACGTGCAGCAATGAAACGAACGAATCGATTCGCGGTGTGCGTGAACGACGCCGGTGCTCCCGGGTCGCTCGAAGTGCGCAAGATTTATCGCATGCTCGAAGACGCGGAGGCCGAGGCCCACGCTCTCGTGCGGGTGATCGATGAGTCTGGTGAGGATTATCCCTTTCCCGCGAAGTGTTTCGTGCCGGTCGAAGTGCCGAAGGCGGCGGCTCGCATCTTCACAAAACGCCCGGCATGAGCGGAGCGGCCAAGCCGGCAAGGATGCGAGGGTTGACACAAATGTGTTCAGAAGTACACTCATTGTGGTGATTGCACGCGCGACTGAACACGCGGGAGACACAGCGTGGACATTTACACGGAATCAATTCACGGGTTGTCGGCCGCTGAAAAGCTCGCGCTCGTCGAGCGGATTTGGGACGATCTCGCCGCGGATCCGCGGCCGCTGCCGATCCCCGCGTGGGCGGTGCGGGAAGCGGTTCGACGGCGCGACGAGATGATCTCAGACCCTGCGATTGCACAGACGCACGATGAGGCCTGGGCACGGATTCGGGCCGGTCGACCCGATGCGACATGAAGTTGCTCCGACACCACCCGCGATGCAGAAAAATGGATTCTGCGACGTCGATAGGATGGGTGAAGTGGCAAATGCCATGACGAACACATCCGCATCAACCTGGGCTCGGGCCCAGTTCATGAACCTGGAGTTTGAAGAGCCGAGTCCTTCGATGCTGTAAGGCTGCCGTGGGTATGAGCCACGCGGCTGCGACCGGGATACCACGAAACCCAACTCTTGGATTGGAGGAACCATGGTCGCTCGGCGGGCACACACGTCAGACAGTCCCGCGACTCATTACGGTGTACAACGGAAAGGAAGGTTGAATCATGACTTTGGAAACACTGATCGGCGGGTTGACTCGCGAGGAGAAACTGGCGGCCCTCGATCTGATCTGGGAGCACCTGCAGTCGGAACCGGGATCATTCGCGTCGCCTGCTTGGCACGAGCAAGTCATTCGGGAGAGGCTGCAGCGGCCCGATCCTGCTCCCAGAGTGTCGCTCGCCGAGGCCAGGACACAGGTCGAGGAGGCGGTTCATGCCCGTCGAGCTTCGAGCTGAAGCCCGTGACGACCTGATCGCCGGCGCGTTGTTCTACGATCGACAGCGAGAATCGCTCGGCTCCTACTTCACCGCGTGCCTGTTCAGTGACCTCGAGCGATTGGAGATCGCAGCCGGTGTTCACGAGTCTGTGTTTGGTCTGCACCGAAAACTTTCACAGCGGTTCCCCTTCGCGATCTATTACTTGATCGCTCCACCTGTAATCGATGTAATCGCAATCCTCGATTGTCGGCGCGATCCACGGGTGATCGAGGAATGCCTGAGAGAGAGGCGAAGGCGATAGAACGGCAGGTGCCGGAGGAACTTGGCCGCGGCGTCGGGGGCGTCGATTTCACGGAAATCATCGCAGAGGTCGTCAGCCACTTTGAAGCATCCGGCCGCCCGCTGCCGCCGCCCACCGTGCGGCCCATGCGGGAAGTGGGGTGGGCGGTCGGGTCGCAGGTAGAATCCGGAGGTCGCTGCCAATCAGGAAGTGGTGCTCGTCCTGGTCGGCGTCAAGGTCGGCAACGAACTGATCGTTGCAGGAGAGGAGTTTCATGGCCATCGAAGTGATCCCCCTCAGTCGCCTCCAGAATGAGGTGTCGGGGGTATTGACCAAATGCTGCGACTCCCGCGAGGCGGTCGTCGTGGAGTTGCCCGATCATCGCATGGTGTCGATTCAACCATTGGATGCCGACGATGAAGCTGATTCCCTCGTGAATGAACTGCTGGAGTCCAACGAACAGTTCCGCGCGCTGGTGAGGAAGTCCATCGAGTCTGCCCGGAGGTCTTTTGCTGCGGAGGGCGACGATGCCGTCCACAAGCCCAACGTTCCCGGGGCAAATGCCATGACCAACACATCCGCATCGACGTGGGAAGAGAAGCGCACCAATGAGACGCGCGTGGTGGAGAACGTGCTGCGAGCGGCTGGATTCAGTCGGGTGGATGCGTACCGATACAACTCCGCATCGATCAGGGTGCGGGTGATCGATCCGCGGTTCGAGGGGCTCCCCGTCGAGGACCGGGATGCCCTGGTCGAACAGCACCTTGACCAGCTTCCCGATCGCACGCAGGCAGACATCACGAATCTCTTCAGTTTTGCCCCGTCCGAAATCGAGCAGCCGCCGGGCTCGGCTCGGGCCCAGCTCATGAACCTCGAGTTTGAAGAGCCGAGTCCGTCGATGCTGTAGGGCTGCCGCGGGCAAGGTCTTGAAAGACGCTCGTGATGCGGTCGAGCTGATCGACGTTGTGGGATCGGCAGAGATCTCGCTCGGCGGGCACACTGGTCGGATCATCACGCAACTCATCGCGGCCTACCCAGGAAAGGAACTCGACTCATGACATCGAAAGAACATGAAATCGTCGTGCTCGTCCACAGCCTTCCAGAACACGGCTTACAGGCCGGCGATATCGGCATCGTCGTGGACGTGCGAGGCGACGGTGCAGAGGTTGAAGTGGAGTTCATGACCGGCGATGGCCGAACCGTGGGCGTGCTCACGCTCGAGGCGGCCGACATTCGCAAGCTCGACGGGAGCGAAATTCTTCACGCGCGGCGGGTTTCGGCCTGAGCGGCGCGGCCAGGATTGCCCGCGCGCACTCCGTTCCCGTGGGTGGCGGACGGCAGGGTCGCCCGGCACCCGGCAGGAACCCGTTTTTGTGGCCATGGGGCGAAGCCGACGGACGACGGAATCTGTATTGTGCAGGGAACGGATTCAGAAATCATGAGGTTGGCCGCCGCCGGGCGGAGGCCGAGGCTTGCACCGGAAAGCCTTGCCGCATATACTTGCGTCCACTAGCATGAACGGGCGATCCCAAATTCTCGGGGCCCGCGGATTTCCAGATCGAATTCGATCGCAGGAAGGAGGCGAAGCATGGTGAGCATCGCGGCATTGACCGAGCACTACAAGCAGGCGTTTACCGCCGAGCAGGCAAAGATCCTCGTCGAGGGAGCCGTCGCAATCGAGCACGATCTCGTGAACCGGGAGGATTTTTCGAAGCTGACTGCCGTCGTCGAGCGGATGGCGGACCAAATGGGCGGCCTTACGGACCGGATTGGTGGCCTTACGGACCAAGTGGGCGGCTTGACAGAGCGGATGGAGGGTTTGACGGAGCGGATGGAGGGTTTGACGGAGCGGATGGAGGGTTTGACGGAGCGGATGGACGGCCTGGCCGCCGCGCAGGAGCGGACCGACCAACATGTGGATCACTTGGCCGGGCGCATGGATCAGCTGACCCATCGCATGGACCAACTGGCCGAATCCCAGCAGTCGATGAACCAGACGTTTGAGCGGTTCATGGTGCGGACGGAAGAACAGTTTACGAGCGTGCGGAAGGAGATGCGGGAAGGGTACGACGAACTCGACAAGAAGTTCGACCGGCTCGACGAGAAGCATGACACGCTCGAGAAGAAGATGGATGCCTCGTTTGCCGACGTCCGCAAGCAGCTCGGCGGGCTCTCGCTCTCCGTCGGCATGGGGCTCGAGGCCTACGCGCTCGACAAGATCCCGCGGCTCCTGGAGATGCACTGCGGCTTCAAGACCGAGACGGTGTTTCCCGAGACGTTCACCGACGGTGGCGTGGTCGAAGAGATCGACGTGGTGGTGCGCGGGAGCATCGCCGGCCAGCCGGCGGTGGTGGTGTGCGAAGTGAAGACCAACATCACGCAGACCGAGGTCCGCGACTTTTTCGGCCGCGTGGACCGCGTGCGGTCGCGGCTCGGCTGCGACGACGTGCGGGTGCTCTTCTTCGGCTACCGTGCCGCCCTCGACACCCACGGCATGATTGAAGCGGCCGGCGGCTGGCTGGCGCTGCCGGCTGGTATCCTGCGGATCAACCGTCAGGCGGGATGAGCCCCGAGGAGCCGGGCACGGCAAGGGATGCGGCGATCGGGCCCGTTGGGGAATCGCATCCCCACAAGAGCGGCACCCAGCGGATGCTCGAGCGGGCCGTAAGTGCGAATGAGAGGTTGGTGACCGACGCCCAGGTGTTGCAGGAGATTCTGCACCGCTACACCGCCATCGACCGCCGTGATGCGATCCAACCCGCGCTTGGGGTGATTCTCGCGCTCGCGGATGAAGTGATCCCCATCACGCGGCACGACGTGGAGGCCGCGCGAGACATCGTCATGCAGCTTCGCGGCCTGTCGGCCCGCGACGCCATCCACGGCGCCGTCATGCAGCGGCACGGCATCTCCACGATCATGACATTCGATCGTGGGTTTGCGGGCCTCCCCGGAATCAGTATTTTGGCGGGATAGCGGCGGCTTCCGCGAGCGAGCCGCCCGCGACGGTGATCACGCGGTCGCACGAGGCCGTCGTCGAAAGCCGGTGGGCGATCATGATGATCGTGAGGTCGCGGGAGAGGCCGCCGAGCGTGTCCATGAGGGCTTTTTCTGTGGCGTCGTCGAGGGCGCTCGTGGCCTCGTCGAACACGAGCACGGGCGCCTGCTTGTAAAGCGCGCGGGCGATCCCGATCCGCTGCCGCTGGCCCCCCGAGAGCCTCACGCCCCGCTCCCCCACGCCCGTGGCGTAGCCCCGGGGCTGCGACTCGATGAACCCCGCGATCTGCGCCTGCCGGGCCGCCGCCTCGAGCCGCGGGCGATCGACCTCCGCCGCAGGGATGCCGAGCGCGATGTTCTCCGCGATCGAGGTATCAGCGAGAAAAATGCTCTGCGGCACGTGCGCGATGTTCGCCTGCCAGGCCTCGGGCAAAACCTCGCGGCCGTCGATGAGGAGCCGGCCGCTCGTCGGCGCAAGCAACCCCATGAGAATGTCGGCGAGCGTGCTCTTGCCGCTGCCGGTGGGCCCGACGAGCGCCACCCGCTCGCCGCGCTTTATCTCGAGCGATACGTCGCGAAGCACGAGCGGCAGGTCGGGCTGGTAGCGGAAGGAGCAGCGATCAAGCGCGATCGACTCGGCGAACGCAGCGGGGGCCGCGCGGGGGCGGTCGGCATCGGGGGCGGGCTGGTCGAGGAGATCGAGCACGGCCTCGAACCCGGCCACGTGGGCCTGCAGTTGCGCGAACGAAATGTAGGTCTGCTGGAGCGCCGGGAGAAGCCGCTGGGCGCCGAGCGCAAGCGCCCCGAGCACCGGGAGCGCCGCCGCGAGGCCGCCGGACCGCGCGACAAGCACGTAGGCCAGCACCGCCACGCCCGCCATGCCGGCGGCCTCGATCACGAACCGTGGAAACCCGCCGAGCAATTCGGCCCGGGCCCGCAGCTGCCGCAGGGCCCAGTCGGCATCGCGATAGCGGGCCAGGTAATAGGGCTGCGAATGGTCGAGCAGCACGTCGCGGATCGCGCCCAGGCCCTCCTGCACGTTTTGCACGAGGGCCCGGCCGCTCGCGGCCTGCCGGCGACTGTTGGCTGCAAGCGACGCCTTCGTGGCGGCGGAGATCGCCAGATATGCCCCGCCGAAGGCCACCACGGTGAGAAACGCCACTCCGGGATCGATAAGCACGAGGCCGAGCACGATCGCAGCGATCACGGCCAGGTTGACGCAGATCACGAGCAGCGGATTGATGACGCCGTAGATCAGTCCATCCACGTGCGAGAGCACGGCCGTGGTGATCGTGGCCGAGTTGCGGGCCACGTGCACGGCGTAGGGCTGGAAGAGCGTGCGGCGGTAGGCCTCCTGCGAGAGATCGCTGCCGGTGCCGGCTGCCACGCGGCCGGAAAGCCAAAGATTGACGAGGCGAATCGCCCCGGCGGCGACGGCGCTCGCGGCAAAGGCGAGCGTGACGGGCAGCAGCAGCTGCGCGGGTTCGGTGAGGCCGCGGGATTCGGCGAGGCTCCGCACCCAGGGCTGCGCCCAGAGCCGGCCGGGATCGGCGAGCACCGTCAGAAACGGCACGACCGCCGCGAGGCTGACGATCTCGGCGAAGCCGCTCGCCAGCATCGAGGCGAACACGGCCACCAGCTGAACCCGCCGCTTGGAGGGCAGATGATGCCGCAGCCGGAGCAGCAGCGCGGGGAGGGGGATTGAGGGTTCATCGGTCATCGCACTCTGAGTCTACCCGCGTGCTAGACTCCTTCCCCGATCAGCGATGTGGATTCGCTCGGGGCTCGGAATGGCCGGCACATGACGACGATCAGCGGCAGGCGGCAGGCAGCCGCATTGGTCGGGCCCGCGGTGGCGGCGGTGCTCGTGGTGGCGTGGCTCGCATGGTCGTATGGCCGGCGGCCGGCCGGCGCGGCCGAGTTCATCTTTCCCTATCTCACCGCTCGGTACGACGTCACCGGCGGCCTGGCGTCGCTGGCGGTGCTGGTGGTCGCTCTCGCCGCCCGCCTGCCGGCGGCATGGGAGAACCGGGCGGGGCTTTTCCTCGAAGGCCTCGTCGATTGGCTCGGCCGCCATCCCCTCGCCGTCGCGGCCGCCACGGCTCCGATCCTCGACATCCTGGCGATCGACGCCTGCCACGGCTACGCCGTTTCGATGGACGAATACGCGGCGCTGTTCCAGGCGCGCATCTTCGCGGCGGGCCGCCTCGTGGGGCAGTGGCCGCCCGCCCTCGTGCGCGGGCTCGTCAATCCCGGGCACGTGAACTACTTCATCGTCGCCTCAGCGACCACGGGGGAGGTGATGAGCTGTTACTCGCCGGGCCACGCCCTGCTGATGGCGCCGTGTGCCGCGCTCGACGCGCCGTGGGCCTGCAACGCCGTCCTCTCCGCGGCATCCCTGCCCCTGATCGCGAGCACGAGCCGCCGCCTGTTCGGCGGCCGGGCCGCCGGCTGGGCGGTGCTGCTGACGGTGGCCTCGCCGGTGTTCATGGCTTATGGCGTCACCTTCTACAGCATGGCTGCGCACTGCCTGCTCAACCTCGCGTTCGCGTCGCTGCTGCTCGCCCCCACCCCCTTACGCGCGCTGGCGGCGGGGCTCGTGGGCGGGTATGCGCTCGTCCTCCACCAGCCGTTCTGCCACGCGGTGTTCGGCCTGCCGTGGATCGCCTGGCTCGCCAGCCGCCCCGCGCGTCTGCGCGTCCTGCCGCTGCTCGCCGCCGGGTATCTGGCCGTCTACGTGCCGATCGGCTGGGGCTGGGACGCGCTCGAGCAGCGCACGATCGCCGCCGACGCGGCCGTCGTGAGCACCGCCGTCACGACGACGGAGGCGACGGCCGCTCCGCCGGCCACAGGCGCGCTCCCCGGGGGGCTCGAGGCCCTGCTCGACCGCGGCCGCGGGGCGCTCGGGGCCTTCCACATTCCCGACGCCTGGCACCTGTGGATCCGGCTCGTCGGCCTCGCCAAGCTCGTCGTCTGGGATGCGCCCGGCCTGCTCCCGCTCGCCTGCCTGGGTGCGTTTGCAGCCCGCCGTCGGCCGCCGGCGCTTCTCCTGGCCGCCTCGGCGGGGCTCACCCTCGTGGGGTACGTGTTCGTGATCTTCGATCAGGGCCACGGCTGGGGCTACCGCTACTTCCACAGCGCGTGGGGCTGCCTCCCGATCCTGGCATCGGCCGCGCTCGTGCCCGGAAGCGGGCTCGATCCCTGGGTCGTGCGGCGCGTGGGGCTTGCCGCGCTGGCCAGCCTCGTGCTGCTCGTGCCGCTGCGGGCCCTGCAGATCGAGCACTTCGTCGCCGGGCACGTCGCGCAGGAGCCCGCGGTGGATCCCGGGCTCCTCCTCGGCCACGGCACCAGGGTGCTCGTGTTCGTGCGGCTCGGCGGCGGCTTCAACCGGTTCGACATGGTGCAAAACGACCCGTTTCTCAGGAAGGGGCCGATCCGCCTCGTGGGGCGCGACTTCGAGTCGGACGAGGCCAACGCGGCCGCCATCGCCGCGGGCCTCGGCCACGAGGTCAGGCTCGTGTCTCGCGACGAGCGCGGCTCGGTGTGGCTGCTCATGCCGCCGACGATTCTCACCAGGGAAGACGGCGACTGAGCGGGCCGCGGTCGGCCCGCCGCCGCATCAGCCGGCGGGCCCGGAAGCCCGCGTGACCGCGGGGGCCGGGCCCGATGTGTCGAGCCGCTCCGCGAAGGCCTTGGCGTCGTCGGAGCGGCCGCACTTCCTGCAGGCCTCGACGAGGCCCGTGAGGGCCTCCCGGGTGAGCGGATGGGCATCCCCGAACACGGCCGAACGGATCGCGACCGCCTTTTCGAGCAACGCGGCCGCGGTGGCCTGATCCGCCTCGACCGTGGCCAGGTGGCCGGCCAACAGCACCGCCGCGTCGGCCGTGCGCGGGTGCGCCGGGCCGTTGGTCTCGAGCCGGATCGCCAGCGCCTGCTCGAACAGCCGCCGCGCCGCGTCCCGTTCCCCCTCCGCCGCCCGCACGCGGCCCACCGTCTCGAGCGACGCGGCGAAGGCCGCCGTGTTCGGGCCCACCGCCACCTGCCTGATCGCCAAGGCGGCGGCCGCGAGGGGATCGGCCGCGGCGGCATCCTTGCGGTCGAGAAGCACCTGCGCGAGCTCATTCAGCGACGCCGCGGTGAGCGCGTGGTCCGGGCCGAGGACCCGCTCGCGGATCGCCAGCGCCCGACGCTGCAGCCGCTCGGCGGCGGTTAGATCGCCGCGGCGCCTGGCGTTGACGCCGTAGTTCGCCAACGACTCGGCCGTGTCGCGATGGGCCGGCCCTTCGATCGCTTCGCGCATCGCGAGGGCCCGACGGTGGAGATCCGCAGCCTCGTCGTGCGCCCCGCGGCTGTCGGCCAGGCAGGCGAGATTGTTGATCTCCATCGCCACCAGCGGATGCGACGCGCCGTGCACGTTCCGCGCGATCGCCAAGGCCCGGGAAAAGTCCTCCTCTGCCAGGGCGAACCGCCCCCTCTTCTCCGCGAGTTGGCCCCGGTTGTTGAGCACGTTCGCGACCTCCTGGCTGTCGTGGCCATAGACGCGGGTCAGGATGGCGAGCGCGCGGTCGTACATCGTCTCCACGCCATCCAGCCGCGATTGGGCCACGAGCAACTTCGCCAGTTCATTGAGTGACTCGGCCGTGCAGACGTGGTCGGGGCCGTAGGTGGCCTCCGCCAGCTGGAGCGCCTTGCCGGCCGTCTTGGCGGCCTCGGCATACCGCCCCCGGGCGGCCGCCGATCGCACCGCGTCGGCCAGTTCGACCCACGCCGCCTGCGGGTCTTCGATCGGCCGCTCGGGGCGGCGGATCTGCAGCCAGGCGACCACCATGCTCAGCGCGACGGCGGCGATGATCGCCGCTCCCGCGACCCGCGGCGACACCTGGGCCCGGGCCGGCGCGTCGTCCCGGGGGCGGGTGCCCGGCCCGCTCCGGTTCGGATCACCGGGCGGATCGAGTGGATCGCTCGAATCGGGGGGTACGGACATCGGCGGAGCGGTGGGCTGCACCAGAACGATTGTGTGGGAGGCACGCGACGCGCCTGTTGTACCCGCCCCGCGGGCGGTTGTCAGCGTGAGGAATTGGTGAGCGCTTCGGCTGCATGCGGCCGGTTATCATCGGTCGCATGCGCGACCCGCCCCGGAATCGGTTCGGCCCGGCATGCATGCTCGCGATCGGCATGCTGCTGACGGTGGCGGCCTACCGGCCCGCGCTGTCGGGGCCGTTCGTGCTCGACGACATCGTCGACATCGCCCACAATCCCGCGCTGACGACACTCTGGCCGCCGACGGTGCCGATGCGCGAAGGGGGCAGGCTGCCCCATCGACCGCTCCCCTACTACTCGTTCGCTCTCAACAGGGCCGTGCACGGGCTCGACCCGTGGGGCTACCACGCCGTCAACCTGGCGATCCACCTCGCCAACGGCTGCCTGCTGGCGTGGCTGACGACCGCCGCGGCGCGGCGGGCGTCGGCACGGCCGCACGCCCCGCACGCGGCCTGGCTCGGCGCCGCGACCGGGGCCGTGTGGCTCGTGCACCCGCTGTGCACGCAGGCGGTCGCCTACGTCTACCAGCGGATGGAGATCATGGCGGCGCTGGCGATCCTCGCCACGCTGTGCTGCTTCGAGCGGGGCCTCCGGTCGCCCCGCCGATGGGGCTGGTGGGGAGCCGCCGGCGTCGCCAGCGGGCTGGGGATGGCCTGCAAGGAGACGGCCGTCGTCGCACCCGTGCTCGTGCTGCTCTACGACGGGCTGCTCGTCGCCCGCCCGTGGCGGGTGCCGCGGCGACGGCTGGCGGTGCACGGGCTGCTGTTCGCCACGTGGATCGTGCTCGGCATCGTCGTCTGGGACCAACACCGCGTGCGCGGCTATGCGGAATTCGAGGGCTCCGCCCTGCCCCCGATCGGGTATCTGCTCAACCAGCCGGCGGTGATCCTGCACTATCTCCGGCTCGCGGCCTGGCCGGCGGGGCTGTGCTTCGACCACCACTGGCAGCCGGCGGGGAGTGCGCTCGCGGTGCTGCCGGCCTGTGCGGTCGTGGCGGCCGCGGCGGCCGCGACCGCCGTCGCGGCCTGGCGGGGCCGCGCCTGGGCTTTTTTGCCGGCGGCGTCGTTCACGCTCCTCGCCCCCACGTCGAGCGTCATGCCCGTCGTGGATCTGTGCGCGGAGCACCGGATGTATCTGCCTCTGGCGACGGTCGTCGCCGGCGCCGCGATCGCCGTCCACCGGCTGGCCGGGCTCCGGACGCTCGCCGTGGCCTCCGCCTGCGTCGCGGGCGCGCTGACGGCGGCCACGGCGGAGCGGTGCCGCCTGTACGGCTCGCGCGAGGCGCTGTGGCGCGACTGCATCGCCAAGGCGCCGGCCAACCCGCGGGCCTGGGAATGTCTGGGACAGGCCGCGCTCGACGCCGGCGACCGCAGCGCCGCGGAAGCCGCCATCGGCGAGGCGCTGCGGCTCGACCCGGGCCACGCCCCCGCCCTGCTCCTGATGGGCAACGTCCTCCGGGACCGGGATCCCGACGCGGCCATCGGCTGGTTTCGCCGCGCCCTCGCGGCCCGGCCACGCGACGTCGCCACGCTCAACAACCTCGGCGCGCTCCTCGGCATGCGGGGCGATCCTCGGGCAGAATCGCTCGTCCGCGAGGCCCTCAGGCTCGATCCACGCAACGTCGAGGCGCATTCCAATCTCGCCAACCTCGCCCTCGCCCGGGGCTCGGTGGAAGAGGCCCGCGAATGGTTCGCACGGGCGCACGCGCTCGACCCCGCCGACCCGGTGGCCGCCCGCAATCTGGCCGCCGTGGGTGGTAGAGTGTCGGCGGCCGAGGATCGCCCCCCCGCTCCCGGACGGCCCGAGCGATGACTCCCCCAGACCGCCTCCGCACCCTCCTGCTCGCCGGGGCGCTGCTCGCGCTCACGCTCGCGGCCCACGCGCCGGGCCTCGACGGGGCCTTCGTCTACGACGACATCGGCGAAGTGCGCGACAACGAGGCCCTCGACGTGCTCTGGCCCCCGTCGACGGCGATGTTCACCGGCGGGCGGCTCCCCCACCGGCCCCTGCCCTACTATTCGTTCGCCCTCAACCGCCGGCTCAACCGCGGGCTGGGCCTCGACGCGGCCGACGTGCGGAGCTTTCACGTCGTCAACCTCGCCATCCACGTGGCCAACGGCCTGCTCGTCTGGTGGCTGGTGGCCGTGTCGCTCGTCGACTTCCAGGGGTGGACCGACCGCCGCCGGGCGCTGGTGGCCGGCTGGGGGGCCGCGCTGGTGTGGCTCGTGCACCCGCTCGTCACGCAGCCCGTCACCTACATCTATCAAAGGATGGAGCTCCTCGGGGCCCTCGCGATCCTGGGGACCCTGGCGGCGTTCGCGCAGGCCCAACGCGCCGGCGGCGGCGCGGGCCGCTGGCTGTGCGCGTCGGTGGCCTGCTGCGCGGCGGGCATGGGCTGCAAGGAGACGGTGGTGGCCGCGCCCGCGCTCGTCGCCGCCTTCGACCGGCTGGTGGTCGGCACCCCGCTCCGCGAGATGGCCCGCCGCCGCTTCCTCTTCTATGCAGCCCTGGCGGCCACTCCCGCGATCGCGGTGGCGATCGTCGTGGCCCAGCGGGCGAGGTATCCGGAGCTCACCACCAACCGCGTGACGTGGTGGGAATACGCGCTCAACCAGCCGGCGGTGATCCTCCACTACCTGCGGCTGGCGGCGTGGCCGGCCGACCTGTGCTTCGACTACGACTGGCCCGTGGAGCGCGACCCGCGCGCGCTCTGGCCCTCGCTGCTCGGCCTCGGCGTGCTGCTCGGGGCGGGTGCGGCCGCGCTTTGCCGGCGGCCCGCCGCAGGGTTTCTCGGCCTGGGATTCCTCGTGACGCTCGCGCCGACGTCGAGCGTCATGCCCGTCACCCACCTGTGCGTCGAGCACCGGATGTATCTGCCGCTGGCGTTCCTCGCGACGGCGGCCGTGCTGGGGCTCGACCGCCTCGTGGGCCGGCTCGCCGTGCGGATCGAGGGGCCGGCCCTGGTGGCGGCAGCGGCCGTGGCGGCCGCCGCCGCGCTGGGCGCCGCCACGGCACAGCGGGCGGACGTCTATCGCTCGCGGGTCGCCGTGTGGGCCGCCGCGGTGCGGCACGACCCGGGCAACCCCCGCGCCGTCGCGGCCGTGGGGGAGGCCCTCTATTGGCGGGGCGACGTGTCGGCGGCGCTCTTTGCCTACGAACGCAGCGCCGAGATCGAGCCGGCGGCGCCGGCGCCCCACGTGGGGCGGGCGGCGTGCCTGCTGCGGCTGGGCCGGCCGGCGGAGGCCGTGGCCCCGGCCCGCCGGGCGATCGCGCTCGATCCGGCCCGTCTCGACGCCCACCTGATGCTGGGCGAGGCGCTGCTCGGCTCGGGGGCGGCGGCGGCGGCCGCCGCCGCCGCCCGCGAGGCCCTGGAAATCGACGCCGTCGCTCCCGCGGCGTGGGTCCTCCTCGGCCGGGCCGCGCTCGACGCCGGCGACCGCAGCGCCGCGGAAGCCGCCATCGGCGAGGCGCTGCGGCTCGACCCGGGCCACGCCCCCGCCCTGCTCCTGATGGGCAACGTCCTCCGGGACCGGGATCCCGACGCGGCCATCGGCTGGTTTCGCCGCGCCCTCGCGGCCCGGCCACGCGACGTCGCCACGCTCAACAACCTCGGCGCGCTCCTCGGCATGCGGGGCGATCCTCGGGCAGAATCGCTCGTCCGCGAGGCCCTCAGGCTCGATCCACGCAACGTCGAGGCGCATTCCAATCTCGCCAACCTCGCCCTCGCCCGGGGCTCGGTGGAAGAGGCCCGCGAATGGTTCGCACGGGCGCACGCGCTCGACCCCGCCGACCCGGTGGCCGCCCGCAATCTGGCCGCCGTGGGTGGTAGAGTGTCGGCGGCCGAGGATCGCCCCCCCGCTCCCGGACGGCCCGAGCGATGACTCCCCCAGACCGCCTCCGCACCCTCCTGCTCGCCGGGGCGCTGCTCGCGCTCACGCTCGCGGCCCACGCGCCGGGCCTCGACGGGGCCTTCGTCTACGACGACATCGGCGAAGTGCGCGACAACGAGGCCCTCGACGTGCTCTGGCCCCCGTCGACGGCGATGTTCACCGGCGGGCGGCTCCCCCACCGGCCCCTGCCCTACTATTCGTTCGCCCTCAACCGCCGGCTCAACCGCGGGCTGGGCCTCGACGCGGCCGACGTGCGGAGCTTTCACGTCGTCAACCTCGCCATCCACGTGGCCAACGGCCTGCTCGTCTGGTGGCTGGTGGCCGTGTCGCTCGTCGACTTCCAGGGGTGGACCGACCGCCGCCGGGCGCTGGTGGCCGGCTGGGGGGCCGCGCTGGTGTGGCTCGTGCACCCGCTCGTCACGCAGCCCGTCACCTACATCTATCAAAGGATGGAGCTCCTCGGGGCCCTCGCGATCCTGGGGACCCTGGCGGCGTTCGCGCAGGCCCAACGCGCCGGCGGCGGCGCGGGCCGCTGGCTGTGCGCGTCGGTGGCCTGCTGCGCGGCGGGCATGGGCTGCAAGGAGACGGTGGTGGCCGCGCCCGCGCTCGTCGCCGCCTTCGACCGGCTGGTGGTCGGCACCCCGCTCCGCGAGATGGCCCGCCGCCGCTTCCTCTTCTATGCAGCCCTGGCGGCCACTCCCGCGATCGCGGTGGCGATCGTCGTGGCCCAGCGGGCGAGGTATCCGGAGCTCACCACCAACCGCGTGACGTGGTGGGAATACGCGCTCAACCAGCCGGCGGTGATCCTCCACTACCTGCGGCTGGCGGCGTGGCCGGCCGACCTGTGCTTCGACTACGACTGGCCCGTGGAGCGCGACCCGCGCGCGCTCTGGCCCTCGCTGCTCGGCCTCGGCGTGCTGCTCGGGGCGGGTGCGGCCGCGCTTTGCCGGCGGCCCGCCGCAGGGTTTCTCGGCCTGGGATTCCTCGTGACGCTCGCGCCGACGTCGAGCGTCATGCCCGTCACCCACCTGTGCGTCGAGCACCGGATGTATCTGCCGCTGGCGTTCCTCGCGACGGCGGCCGTGCTGGGGCTCGACCGCCTCGTGGGCCGGCTCGCCGTGCGGATCGAGGGGCCGGCCCTGGTGGCGGCAGCGGCCGTGGCGGCCGCCGCCGCGCTGGGCGCCGCCACGGCACAGCGGGCGGACGTCTATCGCTCGCGGGTCGCCGTGTGGGCCGCCGCGGTGCGGCACGACCCGGGCAACCCCCGCGCCGTCGCGGCCGTGGGGGAGGCCCTCTATTGGCGGGGCGACGTGTCGGCGGCGCTCTTTGCCTACGAACGCAGCGCCGAGATCGAGCCGGCGGCGCCGGCGCCCCACGTGGGGCGGGCGGCGTGCCTGCTGCGGCTGGGCCGGCCGGCGGAGGCCGTGGCCCCGGCCCGCCGGGCGATCGCGCTCGATCCGGCCCGTCTCGACGCCCACCTGATGCTGGGCGAGGCGCTGCTCGGCTCGGGGGCGGCGGCGGCGGCCGCCGCCGCCGCCCGCGAGGCCCTGGAAATCGACGCCGTCGCTCCCGCGGCGTGGGTCCTCCTCGGCCGGGCCGCGCTCGACGCCGGCGACCGCAGCGCCGCGGAAGCCGCCATCGGCGAGGCGCTGCGGCTCGACCCGCACAACGCCGAGGCGCGCGCCAGCCTCGCCGCGGTCACGCGGACGAAGGCCGGCGGCGGGGGGCGACGCAGCCCATGAACGTCCGCCGGGCCACCGCGCTGCTGCCCTCCGGAACGCTCCTCGCCGCGTGCGTGCTCGGCGCCTGCGGGGCGCTCGTGCCGACGGCGGCCGCCCGCTGCCGAGTCTATGAAAGCGGCGTGTCGGTGTGGCGCGACACGGCCCGCAAACAGCCCGCCAGCGCGCGCGCCAGTGCCAACTGGGCGCTGGCGATCCTGCACGGCGGCCCCGCCGAGCCCGCGCCGGCGGCGATCCTCATGGCCCGCCGGCTCCTGGAGAGGGCTGTGGAGATCGACCCGGGCGGCCACCTCGGCCTCGTGGATCTCGCGGTGCTCGTGCGGGGCGAGGATCCCGATCGCGCCATCGACCTGTGCCGCCGGGCGGTGGCGCTGCGGCCCCGTCATGCGGGCGGTCACCACGTGCTCGGCACGCTGCTGGTCGGTCGCGATCCCGCGGCGGCGGAACGTCACCTGACCATCGCCGCCGAACTCGCCCCGCGCGAGCCCGACACGCTCGTGAACCTGGCCAACCTGCTCCTGGCGGGCGGCAACCCCGGCCGGGCCGTGCCGCTCTACCGCCGCGCCCTCGAGATCGACCCCGGCCACCGGCTGGCCGCCCACAATCTGGCGGTGGCCACGGGGGCGGCAGGCGGCGATTCCCGCTGACGGGGGGCAGCGACGGGGGCCACGATTTAATCCATTTCTCACGCCCGGCTCATCGTCGGCTCGCGAACGGAAACTACAACTCGCCCCAGTGCCGCGGCGAACGTTCGCCGGCGGCGGTTTTCCAACCCCCATCGGGAGTGTTTTCCATGACGATGAAGAAACTGGTCAAGGGGCGGGGCGGCTTCACGCTCGTCGAACTCCTTGTCGTGATCGCGATCATCGCGACGCTGGTGGCGATCCTGCTGCCGTCGCTCGCCAGGGCCCGTGCCACGGCCAACGCCCAGGCGGCCGCGGCCAACCTGTCGGGTTTCGGTCGCGGGTTCGAGCTCGAGTCGAACGAGAATTCCGACGGTGCCTACAGCACGGGTGCCTTCGACCATGCCCGCGACGGCGACATCCGCTCCTACGGCTGGGTGTCTGACCTGATCGGTGCCAAGACCGCGAACCCGGGCAAGGCCCTCGACCCGGGCAACAAGTCGAAGGTGAACGAGAAGGTGGCGGACTACACCAACGCCAAGGGCAGTGATCACAGCAAGGACTATGCAGCCGGCGTTTCGGCCGGACGGTGGTCGGGCACGAATGCTCCGGACAACTCGGGCACTGCCTACTTCGGTGGGGCCACTCTGGCGAAGGACGTGTGGAACAACGGTTACAACACCAACTTCGCCACCACATGGCACTTCTCGCGGGGCGATCCGACGACCAGCGCAACGAAGCCCGACAACCTCACCAGTGTTGAACTCGGCTGGGGTGGCGGCAAAAACAAGGGTCCGACCGACGGCCAAGGCCCGCTCACGTCGCGTGACGTGGCCAACGCCAGCACGACCGCGGCCCGGATCGCGCTCATCGGCCCGTCCCGCGACGGCGACGGAGCCGATGCGAAGGTGCTCAGCGGCGCTTACAGTGACTCCACTGCGGGCGTGTTCGCCGTACGGATCAATGAATTCGTCGGCAAGCCCATCGTGAAGGTGGGTGATTTCCTCGTCGAGAGCTTCTGCGACGGCATGAACGTGGACGCGAGCGGCCTCTCTGGTGCTGCCGCTGCCGGGTTCACCGCCACGAAGCCGATCCATGAGTTCAACGACATCGAGCCGATGCACCTGAAGAACGGCCTTGGCGGCGGTTTTGCCCCGATCCTGTTCGCCGACCTGCACGTCACGAAGGTGTTCGACACGGTGTCGTACAACTCCGCTGCAGGCAAGGGCGACGGCTACATCGGCAACGGTGTGGTCCGGAACAGTGCCGGTAAGATCACCAACGTGTTGATCGACGACGCCGGATACACCGAGGTCGCCGACTTCATCTGGGTGAAGCGGTTGGCGGGTGTGGTCGCTGCCAACGGCAGCGTCAACGAGTAGCCGCGCGAACGATCGCGCCGGTTCGTGATGTCTCCAGCCGCGGCCGCCTTCGGGCGGCCGCGGTTTTTCCCAGCCGCGGCCTCCGAGCTATAATCCGAACATGTCAACAGCCACCCTGATCGCCGCTCCGGTTGCGGCACTTCGCGAACCGCCGGCCTCCCCCGCCCCGGCCCGGGCCGGGGCTGGAGAGGCGGCGCTACGGCTGCAGATCGGCGTCACGCTCGTGGGCGCGACGCTCCTGGCCTGTTCCCTCGTGGCCGAGGTGCTCTGGTCGAAGGACGTCTATGCCGCGCTGCCGGCCGCGGCGGCGGTGGCGCTGCTCGGCGCCCCGCTGGTCGCGGCCGCGATCCGCGACCTGCTCGCCGGCGAGGCCGGGATGAACGCGCTCGTCGCACTGGCCGTGGGCGGGGCCGCCGCCACCGGGCAGTATCAGGAGAGCGCCGCGATCGCGCTCTTCATGACGGTGTCGGGGCTGATCGAGAAACGGACCGCGATCGGGGCGCAGGCCAGCATCGAGTCGCTGATCAAGCTTTCCCCCACCCGGGCCCAGCGGCTCGTGCCGGGCGAGCCCGGCGCCGAGGAGCCCGTCGAGGCCAAGCACCTCGTGCCCGGCGACGTGGTCCGGGTGCGGCCGGGCGACAACATCCCCGCCGACGGCCTGATCGTCCGCGGCGTGAGCACCGTGAACCAGGCGAGCATCACGGGCGAGTCGCTGCCCGCCGAAAAAACCCCCGGCGACGACGTGTTCGGCGGCACGATCAACCTCACCGGCGTGCTCGACATCGAGGTCACGAAGGCCGGCGCCGACACGCTGCTCGGCCGGGTCAAGGATCTCATCCTGCAGGCCGAGCGCACCCGCACGCCGATCATGCGGCTGGTCGACCAGTACGCAGCCTGGTACACGCCGACGGTGCTGATGCTCGTGGGCGTGGTCCTGTTCTTCGCCCTCCGCAGCGACCCCGACACCGCCTTCAGCCGCGCCATCGCGATGTTGGTGGTGGCCTGCCCGAGCGCCCTCATCCTGGCGACCCCGACGGCGATGGTGGCGGGCCTGTCGGCCGCGGCACGGCTCGGCGTGCTCGTCAAGAGCGTCGTCACGCTCGAAGCCGCCCGTGGCTTGTCGGCGATCGTGTTCGACAAGACGGGCACGCTCACCACCGGCGTGCTCTCGGTGTCGCGGCTGTCGCCCGCCGAGGGAGTGGAACCCTCCGAGCTGCTCCTGCTCGCCGCGAGCGCCGAGCAGGACAGCCGCCACCCCGTCGCCCGGGCGGTGACGGAGATGGCGCGGCGGGCGAACCTGCCGCTGGCCCGCCCCGAGGCCTTCGAGGAGGTCGCCGGCCGCGGCGTGATCGCGACGATCGCCGGCGTGGGCGTGATGGTCGGCCGGGCCTCGTGGCTGACTTCCCCGGAGGCGGGTCTGCCCGAGGCCGAGGCCGAGGCGATCGACTCCGTGCAGAACAGCCCCGAGGCCGACGGCATGAGCGTGCTGTTCGTGGTGCGTGACGGGCGCATGGCCGGCTGGATCGGGCTCGAGGACAACGCCCGGCCCGAGGCGGCCGAGGCGGTCGACCGCCTGAGGAACCTGGGGCTCCGGCGCCTGGTGATCCTCACCGGCGACCGGCGGAGCGTGGCCCGCCGGGTGGCCGAGCAGATGCATTTCGACGAGTTCAAGGCGGAGGTTCTGCCCCATGAAAAACTGCAGATGGTCGACGAACTGAAGGCCAAGGGACACCGCGTCGCCGTGATCGGCGACGGCGTCAACGACGCCCCGGCGCTGGCCGCCGGCGACATCTCGATCGCGATGGGGGCGGCGGGGAGCGACGTGGCGATCCACTCCGCGAGCATCGCCCTCATGAACAGCAACCTGAACCGGGTTCCCTTCCTGATCGAGCTCTCCCGCCGGACGATCAACGTCATCCGGCAGAACATGGCCGTGGGGGCCCTGTTCATCATCGTGTTCCTCGCCCTCGCGGGGGCGGGCTACGTGTCGCCGTTGACGGCGGCCGCGCTCCACATCGTGAGCGGACTGGTGGTGATCTTCAATTCGGCGCGGCTGGTGCGCTGCGGCGAGGAGATCGAGCAGGCCGAGGCGGAGGCTGCCCCGGCCCGACGCCGATGAGCCGCCGGCGGCCCGGCGGGGCGGCCATCTGGCTGGCGGCCGGGGCGCTCGGCGCGGCGGTCTTCGCGGCCTACGCGGCCACGCTCGGACACGACTTCGTCGATCTCGACGACTCCGCCTACGTGGTGGAGAACGAGCGGGTGCGGGCGGGCCTGCGGCCCGCGGGCGTGTGGTGGGCCTTCTCCGGCCTCCGCTGCGACAACTACCAGCCCCTCACCCTCCTGTCGCACATGGCCGATTGCTCGATGTTCGGGCTCGATGCCCGGGGGCACCATGCCACCAGCCTGCTGCTGCACGCGGTCAACACGATCCTCCTGTTCCTCACGCTGCGGGTGGCCACGCAGCGGACCGGGGCGGCCTGCGCCGCGGCATGCCTCTACGGCCTCCACCCCCTCAGGGTCGAGGCGGTGGCGTGGGTCGCCTCCCGCAAGGACGTGCTCAGCGGGCTGTTGTTCCTGGCGGCGCTCCTGGCCTACACGCTCTTCGCCCGCCGGCGCGACGGGCGGGCGGAGGGCAACCCCTGGCTCTGGTATGCGGCGGCCGTGGGACTGCACGGGGCGGCCCTGCTCGCCAAGCCCACCGCGGTGACGTTTCCCTGCGTGCTCGTGCTCTACGACATCTGGCCGCTCGGCCGGATGGACGGCGGCGCGGCCGGCCGCAGGTGGCCTGACCTGCTCCGCGAGAAGGCGCCCTTCTTCGCGCTCTCGATCGTGCACGCCGGGCTGACGCTGGCGGCCCAGCGCAACGCACTCGCCAGCCTCGAGGCCCTGCCGCCCGCCCACCGCGCGGCCAACGCCGTGGTGTTTCTCGCCTGGCAGGCCTGGGCCAGCCTCTGCCCGGTCGGCCTGGCGCCGGCCTATCCATATCCGCGAGAGGGCTACCCGGCGGCCGTGGTCGCGGCGTCGGCCGCCGCGCTCGCCGCCGTGACCGCGCTGTGCGTGGCGCTGCGCCGAACCAGTCCGGCGGCACTGATGGGCTGGCTGTGGTTCGCGGGAATGCTCGTGCCGGTGCTCGGGCTGTGCCAGGCCGGCGACCAGGGCGTCGCCGACCGCTGGACCTACCTGCCGGGGATCGGCCTGGCGATCGCGCTCGTGTTCCCGGCCGCGGACGCCGTCGCCGGCCGCGGCGGGGCCGGGGCCGCGCGGATCGCCGGCGGCCTGGCGACTTCGTGCCTGGGCGTCGCGCTCGCGGCCGCCACGGCCGGGCAGGCCGCGCACTGGCGCGATGCCGAGTCGCTGTGGCGCCGCGCGGTGGCCTGCCATCCCCGATCGATCAAGGCGGTGATGAACCTGGGCTGGGCACTGCGCGAGCGGGGGCACGACGAGGAGGCGATCGGCTGCTTCGCAGCCGGGCTGGATCTGAATCCCCGGCATCCGGACTGCGCCAACGCCCTCGGGCTGCTGCTGGCGAAAGGGGGGCGACTCCCCGAAGCCGAGGCGGCATTCCGCCTCGCGATCGCCGCGCGGCCGGACCTGGCGGCTCCCCGGTCGAACCTCGGCATGGCGCTCGCCACGATGGGACGCTTCGCCGAGGCGGAGACGCAGTTTCTCGACGCCGAGCGGCTCGCGCCCGCAGACCCGGGCCCGCGCTATAACCACGCCGTGTTGCTCGAGCAACGCGGCGACCTGGCAGCCGCCCGCCGACTCTTCGCCGACGTGCTGCGGCTCGATCCGACGCACGACGCGGCCACCCGCCGCCTCCGAAGCCTCGACCCGCCCCGGCCATGATCCCAATCCTGTTCGGCACGGCGATTGCCCCGCCGTAGGACAGGCTTCAGCCTGTCATGCCTCAATTCGCCAACCCGGCTCGCGGTTGCCCCAAACCATCTCGCCGGACGCTCACTGCGCCCCGACCAATCCGCCTGCGGCGGACCGGTGTCCGTGGGCTCCGTTCGCCCGGACCTGCCTGCGCTCCGCCATCCTGGCTGCGCTGGTCAGCTACGCCGGCTCACCGGATCTCCGCAATCGTGCTTGTCGGAGAACAGGTGCCCGCAGCCGAGGAGCTGCTTGAACGCGCGGGAGAACATCTCGATCACCCATCGCAGCCGAACCATCTCCGCGATCAGCTCGGCCGGCAGGTCGAGCCGATTGGTGACGAGCCGAAGCACCCCGTCGCAGTGCGGCCCTTTCCACCCCCGGGAACTCTCGTGTGGCTTGACCGCCACACAGATCAACCGCATCGGATGGTCGGGGAGTGTGCGGTGCCGCGACTTCCAGCCCAACTCGACGATCTCGTCACTGATCACGCTGGCGGCACGATCGGCTTCGGTCAGGTCATTGCCGTTGCCCGACAGCGTCGAACCGACCGTTCGGCCTGCTCCGGATCGTGTGGCCGAGTTCCACGGCGATCTCCTCGAGCGGGGCAGGGTCGAAGATCGCCACCGACTCCGACAGGGACCCCAGGGATGCGCGGGTCACGCCGAGCCGCTTGCGGACCTTATCGAGCCCACAGGCTCGGTCGCGTTCCGTGCCCACCTTGCGGAGCCGCGAAAGCAGCGGTCCGATCTTCCGCAGGCACTTCAAGCCCTGCACATCCTGATCGCGGATCTCGCACTTCTTACGTCCGGCCATGACGGGCACGATAACGCGACTCCGGCCAGCGCGCAACTTGGCTCACTATGCCTGGCGTACCAGCCTTCCGATGCGCACATCCCGTGCCGAACAGGATTGCCATGATCCCGCCGGTCAGCCGACGTCGCGCTGCTGGAAGAGCAGCACGGCCACGCTCATGACGCCGCCGACCATCAGGGCGGCGTACAGCGACACGGCCCCGAAGTAGGGGAGCGTGATCTCGTGGCCCTGCGTGAGTGCGTCGGCCGGCCAGAAGAACTGCAGGTTCGGCACCGCGAGGTAGACCGCCCACAGGCCGGCGCGGGCGACCGCACCGATGGCACGCGACTCCGCCCCCGGGCCGGTGAGCAGCGTGCCGAGGAAATATTCGCTCACCAGCCCGGTCAGGAAGGCGGCCACGCACACCATGAGCGCGGCCACCTGCCCCAGCCGCGTCGAGGCCGCGATCGCCACTGCCGCCAGCACCACGACCGCTTCGAAGATCAACACCAGCGCGATCATCAACTGACCGTCCCACTCCACGAGAGGATTTTGAAACTGCCAGTCGCGGTCGACGCACCACACGAGGCCGAGTGCCGCCGTGAGGGCGGCGGCGTAGGACACCGCGAAGACGCTCGCGAAGGGCCGCCTGTAGAGGTAGTTCGTCAGCCCGGCGAACATGAGCGCGATCCCCCCGAAGAGCAGCGAGAACAGCAGCACGGGCAGATCGAATGTGTCGTCGATGCGGACGCTCGACTGCACCCTGTGCCGGACGGCGAGCAGGAACACCGCGGCCAGAGCCCAGTAGGCCAGGCCGATGGCCGCGGCGACACCCAGAAACTTCCCGACCACCACCGCGGCACGCGGCACCGGCTTGCTGACCACGGTGACCACGGTCTTGTTCTCGATCTCCCGCGACAGCACGCTCCCCGACGTGAACGCCGCACACAGCAGGCCGGCGACGAACAGCGTGCTCAGGCCGAGATCCACCAGAAGTTTGTTGTCGTCCTCGAGGGTGAACGCGGCGAGGTTCACGTTGAGCACCATCGCCAGCGTGCCGGCCACCAGCAGCACGACGAAGACCGGCTGGCGGATCGACTCCAGGAACCCGTTCTTGGCGATCGCGAGGAGGGTCATGAGGCGTGAAGGACCGGGCGGGAGGGACCGGGCGACGAGGAACCGGTGCAAGGATAGCGACGCGGGGTCGATTTTTCCCCCTCACGCATTTCTAACGGCCCGCGGGCGGCGGGACGTCCGCGGCCGATTACACTGTGGGGACAACTCGGACGGATCGCGAGTGGCGGCCGCAATCGCGGTTCGCGCGAACCGCCCCTGACCGGGATCGGCAGGCTTGAAGGACGACGCAGCGACTTACCGACGGGGCACGGGCGCCGCCCTCGCCGGCTTGTTCGTCCAGGTCGTGCTGACCGTGGCGATGGGCCTGGCGGGCCTGTGGACCGAGAGCCCGGCGATTCAGGCCGCCACGTGGCACTTCCTGGCCGGCCTGCCGATCTGGATCATCCTCGCGCTTTTGTACCACCAGTTCGAGGCGGAGCGGCGCGAATCGCTGGCGGCGGAGAAATTGTCGGGCCACGACGCCGCATCCTCGGTGCTCTTCGGCGAACTCTCCGACGACCTCGAGCGGGTGCGCCGCAGGCTTGCCGCGCTCCTGGCCTACGGCCTCCCCGCCGTGAGCCTCGTGGTCGCCGCCTACCTGATCCTCGCGGGGGCGGCTCTTCTGTGGCGGCTCGGCTCCCGGGGCCAGTTCGGTCCCGTGCCTCCGGCCATAGCAGCCCACGCCAACCCGGTGGCGGTGATGTTCGTCACCGGCGCGATCGCGTTCGTCGCGTTCATCACGGCCCGCTGGATCAGCGGCTACACGAGCGTGCGGGCCTGGCAGTTGCTGCGAGGGGGCGCGAGCTACCTCATGAGCTGCTTCGTGCTCGGCCTGCTCGTGTTCGTGAGCGCCGTGGCGGCGGCAGTCGTCGATGACACCGGTTTTTTCAGGCTGGTGGCGGTCACGGTGCCGGTGGCGATGGTGCTTGTGGGGAGCGAGATCCTGCTCACAGGGCTGCTCGAGGTCTACCGCCCCAAGCGGCCGGGGGAGATGCCCAGGCCGGCATTCGACAGCCGGGTGCTCGGGCTCCTGACGGCGCCGGAATCGCTCGGGCAGGTGGTCGGCGAGCTGATCAACTACCAATTCGGCGTCGAGGTGTCGCGCAGTTGGCTCTATCAGTTGCTCGGGAGGGCACTCACGCCGCTCACGATTCTCGGTGCGGCCGTGCTCGCGGCACTGAGCTGCCTCGTCGTCGTCGGCCCCGACGAGCGCGGCGTCGTGCTCAGGTTCGGCGAAATCCGCCCTCCCTCCCGCGGGCCGGGCATCCACTTCAAACTGCCCTGGCCGATCGAGACGGCCACCGCATTCCCCGTCGGCAAGGTGCTGCAGATCACCGTCTCGAGCGATCCGATCGGGCGCACGCAGGACGAGCCGGCCATCCTCTGGACGAGCGGCGACGACGCGGCCGCCAAGGTGGGCATGGAGTATTACCCCGCGGCGCTCGGCAGCTGGGGCGGCCCGGCGGCCGGCGGACTCGCGCTCGTCGGCGCGGACGTCGTGGTGCAATACCGCGTGCGTGACCTGCTCGAATTTCTCGCCGGCTCGCTGGGGCCGCGGGAGGCCATCACCGTGATCGCACAGCAGGAGGCGACCCGCTACTTCGCGAGCCGGGACCTCGATCACCTGCTCACGGCCGGCCGCACGGAGGGCGGCCCCGAACTCGAGCTTCGCATCCAGGAGCGGGCCGACGCCCTCCGGCTGGGCCTCGACGTGGTGAGCGTTTCCGTCACCGCGATCAAGCCGCCCGGCGGGAAGGTGGCGCGGGCGTTCCACCAGCAGATCGGCGCGCAGCAGCAGCGGGAAACGCTCATCCAGACCGGCCGGCGCGATGCGGTGGTGACGCTCGCGAAGGTGGCGGGCTCGGTCGACCTCAGCAGCCGCATCAACCAGGCCATCCTCGACCTCGACGCGCTCCGGGCCCAAGCCCCTTCCGCAGGGCCGGCCGACCACGAGGAACACCTCCGCCGGATCGCCACCGGCGAACTCGACATCGAGCGTCTGCTCGGCGAGGCCCGGGGCGAGGCGGCCGAGCTGGTGCACGCGGCACGGGGCTACCGGTGGTCGAAGGCCGTCGGCGAGCGCAGCGCCAGGGAGCGGTTCGCCGGCGAACTCCTGGCCTATGAAAAGTCTCCCGGCTACTATCGCGTGCGTCGGTATCTCGAGGTCCTCGCAGACGGCCTGTCGGCCCGCCGCAAGTTCGTGATCGCCGGCGACCACCGGGACCTGCCAGTGTTCCAGATGGACTTCAGCGATCCGGCCTCGGCCCTCGACACACTCCTCGGCGAATGAGCCGGGCCTCCCCGCCCCACCCCACACCCCATCCCCATGAAAAACGCCTTCACGCTGCTCGTCGGCACCACGCTCGCCGCCGTCCTCCTGTCGTTCATGTTTCTCTACCAGGTGCGCTACGACCAGGTGGCGGTGAGGACGACCTTCGACAAGGCCGACGAGGGAAGCGTGCAGAGCACGCCCGGCCTCAAGTGGCGGCTCCCCTGGCCGATCCACAAGGTCACGCACTATTCCAAGCGGCTGCAGCTGCTCGAGGACAAGATCGAGGAGCTGCAGACCGCCGACGGAAAGAGCGTCATCGTGCGCACGTATCTCACGTGGCGGATCGAGAACCCGCTCGACTTCTACATCACACTCAAGGATCCGGAAGAGGCGGCCCGGCAACTGTCGAGCCGGCTCCGGGAAATGAGAGGTGTCATCAGCCGCTACCGACTCGACGAACTGGTGAGCCTCGATCGTGATCGGCTCAAGCTGGCGCAGATCGAGGACGAGGCGCGGGCGGCCCTCGACGAGTCGCTGAGCCAGTCGGGCTACGGACTGAAAGTGGAAAGCGTCGGCATCTACAAGATCGTGCTGCCCGAGGCGACGACGGAGAAAATCTTCGAGACCATGATCAAGACCCGGGAGCGGCTCGCCGAGAACGCCCTGCAGGAGGGGCAGGCGCAGGCATCGGCCATCCGCAGCGAGGCGCAGAGCGCCCGCGACCGGATCCTCGCGTTCGCGGAACGCCGGGCACAGGCCATCCGCTCCCAGGGTGACCGGGAGGCGTCGCAGGAATATGCGAACTTCGCGAAGAACGAGGATTTCGCGATCTTTCTGCGCAAGGTCGAGGCTCTCAAGAAGATGCTGGACCACAACACCACCTTCGTGCTCTCCGCCGACAGCCTCGGCATCCTCGACTGGTTCAATCGGGATCCCGGCCACCAGCCGACCGCCCCGGCCGACCAACCCGTGAACGCGCCCGATCAGGCATCGCAAAACCGCCCCCGCCAGCAGAGGGTGGTGCAGTGAGCGACTCACAGCCCGACGGCGGCGGCATGCCGAAGGACATCGTGCTCGATCCGGCGCAGCAGTCGCTCGCCGACGCGCTGCGGGTGTCGTTCGGCATCCTCAAGGCGGCGATGTTCGCACTGCTCGTCGCCTACGCGTTGAGCGGGATGTTCAGCGTCGGCTCGAACGAGGTGGCCCTGCGGCTGCGATTCGGCGACTACGTGGGCGCGCCCGGAGAGAGGGTGCTGGAGAGGGGGACCTACCTGGCGGCCCCGTTCCCGATCGAACAGGTCCTCAAGGTCGACAGCCGGCCCATGGCGCTCGCCCTCGACAAGGAGTTCTGGTTCCAGGCCGGCCCGGCTGACAGGGGGATGACCCGCGACCAGATCCGCAACGCTCGTGCCGGGCCGCTCAATCCGCTCCTCGACGGGTCGCTCCTGACGGGCGACATGAACATCGCCCACGCCCGGTGGACGGTGACGTACCGCGTCACCGATCCGGTCGCCTACGTGACCAACGTGGGTGAGCGGGAACTGGCCCGCGACCTCGTTCGCTGCGCCGTGCAGCAGGGCGTGGTGCAGGCCGTCGCCCAACTGCCCGCGGATGACCTCCTCAAGGGTGTCGTCAACCGGGAGACGGCGACCGCCGTCGCCCAGCGGCGGCTCGACGAGATGGCGACGGGCATCAGCATCGATCAGCTGACCCTCGACAAGGTGTCGGCCCCGGCGCGCGTGATCGGGAGTTTTGACGCCGTCACGACCGCGGAAACGGATCGGTCGCAACGGATCGTGTCGGCCCAGCAGGACCGCGCCCGGATTCTCGGCGAGACCGCGGGCGAGGGCAGCGATGCCCTGCTGGGCCTCATCGAGACCTACGAGCGGGCCGCTGAAACCGGCACGGTGGCCGGCCGCGAGGCGGCGGAACGAGCGATCGACGAAGCGATCGGAGCCCTCCGGGTGGGCGACGTCGCGATCGGTGGAGAAGTGGCCCGCATCGTCAACGCGGCGAAGACGTATCGCACCCAGGTAGTCGAGCGCGTCAAGGCGGACAGTGAAACGTTCGGCCGTCTGCTCCCGCAGTACGAACGAAACCCGCGGATCATCCTCTCGCGGCTGTGGGAGGACGCCCGCGAGAAGATCCTCACCGGCGACGTGGAGACGTTCTACACCGTTCCCGGGCAGCTCGAACTCCAGCTCAATCGCGACCCCGCGATCCAGAAGGAACGCCAGATGGAGCAGGTGCGGGCGCTCAAGGAAAAACAGTCGGAGTTCCGGAAATGACGGGCGGGGCGGCACAACCGCCGCGGGAGGAGCCGACGATGGCGGGCGTGGCGGAGATCGACGCGGGGCGGGCCGCCTCCACGCAGCCCCGGGCTGACGCGGCCGGCATCGACATCAAGTGCGTCGCCCTGCGGAAAACGTTCTGCGATTTCTGGATGCGGCCCAGGGTGCGCGCGGTGGAGGGGGTGGACCTGGAGGTTCGCCGCGGGCAGGTCTACGGGCTCCTCGGGCCCAACGGGTCCGGCAAGACCACGACCATCAAGATGCTCCTCGGGCTGCTGGCTCCGACCGGCGGCCGCATCGCCGTGCTTGGACGCCACCCGCGGCACGTGGCCACCAAGAAGCAGGTCGGCTACCTGCCCGAAGAGAGTTATCTCTACCGGTTCCTGTCGGCGCGAGAAACGCTCGATTACTACGGTCGCTTGTTCCGCATTCCCCGACAGATGCGGCGCGAGAGGATCGACATGCTGCTGGAGATGGTGGGACTCCAGGCCGTCGAGCATCGACCCGTGGGGGAATTTTCCAAGGGCATGCAACGCAGGGTCGGACTGGCACAGAGCCTGATCAACGACCCGCAACTGCTCATCCTGGACGAGCCCACCAGCGGCATGGATCCCGTCGGCGCGCGGCAGATCAAGGATCTCATCGCCGACCTCGGCCGCCGCGGCAAGACCGTCCTCCTGTGCACCCACCAGCTCTCCGACGTCGAGGACCTCTGCGATCGCGTGGCGATCATGTTCGGAGGCCGCGTTCGCGCGGAGGGCACCTGCGACCAGCTGCTCGCCGAGGGTGACTTCACCACGCTGCGAACCGATTCGCTCTCGCCGGCGGTCGTGGAGGAAATCCGCGGGGTTCTGACGCGGCACGGCATCGGCCATCTCGACGTCGAGCAGCCGCGTCGCAGGCTGGAATCACTGTTCCTCGAGATCGTCGACAAGGCGCGGCTCGAGGGATTGCAGACCAGCGGCGCCCGATCCGGAGGCACCGTACCGGCCTTCCTTCGCGGCCCCGTCAGGGAGCCGGAGCCGGCGGCGACCGGGCCGGCCGAAGCCGTCGACACGGGCCTGATCGACAGTCTCGTGCGGCGCTGACGAAAGGACGCGCGGGATGCACTCGCTCGCTCAACTCCTCCGCGACCGTCGCACCTGGGCCTGGCTCGCCGCGGTGGCCGCGCTGGGCCTCGTGGGCGAGGGGGCGGCGCACTTGCTGGCCGCACAGGACGCCGCGACGGTCGCAGCCGTGGTGCGCTGCGCCACACTGGCGGCCGTGGTCGGCGGCCTGCTGGGGGGCGTCTGCAGCCTCGCCCGACCGGAGTCGCTTTGGAAAACGACACTGTCGGGCCTGGGCATCCTCGCCGGCGGAAGCCTCGCCGCCGAGGGACTCGCCCGCGTGACGGGGCCGGGCTGGGGGCTGGCCATCCACGCGGCCGCACTGGCCGGCGCCGGCTGGTGGGTGTGGTGGGTTTTCAAGCGCGCCCCGCAGCACCGGGGCCTCGCGGGATCGCTGGTCGCCACGACGGCGGTCGCCGCGGCCATCTGGTTTCTGGTGCGACACCACTGGCTGGTGACCGCGACGGGCCTGACCGGCGTGACGGGCATGGCGGTCGGTTGCGTCGTCGGCATCGCCGCGATCCGCCTGCTGCTCTCGGGCAGTTCGGGGATCGCCGGGGTCGCGCAGGCCGTGATCGATGAAGCGTTGCGAATGCGGGTGGCGGTGCTGCTGGTGCTGCTGCTGGTGATTTCCGTGCCGACGCTGCCCCTCGTGCTCGATCAGTCCGAGCGGCTCGTGTATCGGGTGCAGTTCTTCCTGAATTGGGCGCTCGGCGGCGCCGGAGTGATCCTGGGGCTGTTGACCGTGTTTCTGGCATGCGGCAGCGTCTGCGGCGACACCGAGTCGAACCGCATCCACATGACCCTCGTCAAACCGCTGCACCGCTGGGAATACCTGGTCGGCAAGTGGCTCGGCATCGTGCTGCTCGACGTGCTGCTGCTCGGACTTGCCGGGGCCGGGACCTACACGTTCGTGCGCGTGCTGCAGAAGACCGCCGCTTCCGACGAGGACGACCGCGGCGCCGTGGACCGGCAGGTGCTCACGGCCCGGCGTTCCGTCCGGCCGACGCACGACAAGCCCGACGAATACCGGGCCGCCGTCGATGCGGCTCTCGCCCAACTGCAACGCGACGAGCCCGATGCGTTCGGTGACCGGGCCGAGTCGGTCCGCAGCCGCATCCGCCACCAATACGAATGGGCCTGGCATACGGTGACGGCCGATGCCGTGTCGACCTACGTCTTCCACGGCCTCGATGGTGCCCGCGACGCCGGGCTGCCGCTGCAACTGCAACTGAAGCCGAAGGCGTACAACGTCGACGTCGATCTCGCCGACGTGCGCTTCGTGCTCTGGGCGAACGACCGGCCCTGGCCCCTGAAGGACGGCGAGCACGTTCAGCAGACGCTGCTGAGCAACGCCCGCCACGTGCTCGAGATCCCCGGTGAGATGGTCGACGACGAGGGCACGCTCAAGATCACGGTCGCCAACCGGAACCTGGTGCCGCCCGGCGAAACCGTGCCCACGGTCATCACGTTCACGCCCGGCGACGGCATGGTGATGTTTCAGACCGTGGGCGGATTCGACGCCAACTTCGTCCGCTGCATCGCGGTGATCTGGCTGAAACTCGTGATGGTCGCGGCCGTCTCCGTCGCCGCGGCGGCATGCCTCGGCTTCCCCACGGCGACGCTGCTGTCGCTGGTCGTGTACGGCACGGCGCTCGGGGGCGGATTTTTGCGCGGGGGCATGGGTGATTACGCGATGACGTCCGAATCGATGCTGGGGGCCGCCCTCGAGCGGGCCGCTTCAAGCCTGGGCCTGGCCCTGCAATTCAGGCTCTACGAATCCGGTCGCATGCTCCTCGGATTCATCACCGACTTTCTCCTCTGGATGATTCCCTCGTTCGCCGACTACGACACCGTGTCGCAGGTCGCCGGCGGCATGGCGATCTCCTCCTCCGAGGTGCTGCTGTGCCTGCTGCGACTCGGCTTCGCGTGCTCGCTGTTTGCGGGATTGGCGGGCTGGATCGTCTTCGACCGGCGAGACCTCGTCGGGCCCTCGTCCTGACCCACCCACACCGCATGCCATGAACGATCGCCTCGTGACCATAGCGTCCCTCGCCGTGCTGGCAGCCTGCCTGGCAGGAGCCGGATTCCTCGCTCGCTCGATCGCCTCCCAACGCTCCACGCTGCAACTCGCCGTGTCGATGGAGGGCACTGCCGGCATGCCTCCCCACGTGGCCCTGGCCACCGCGGCCCTCGGCACGTTTCGCGGGCTCGCCGTCGACATGCTGTGGGCCCGGGCCGACGCCCTGCAGGACAAGGGCGACTATTTCGAGGCGCAAACCCTCAGCCAATGGATCACCGCCCTCCAGCCGCGGTTTCCCAAGGTGTGGAGTTTTCAGGCGTGGAACCTCGCCTACAACATTTCCGTGACCACCTACGTCCCGGAAGAACGCTGGCGCTGGATCAATCGGGGAATCGACCTGCTGCGGTCGCAGGGCATGCCGCTCAACCCCCAGGATGCGTCGCTCCCGATGGAGTTGGGCTGGCTGTTTTTCCACAAGATCGGCGGCAAGGTCGACAGGGAACACTGGTATTACAAGGCCCGACTGGCCCGGGAGTTCCGCGAATTGCTCGGCGACCTCACCGGAGGCCGCACGGCCTCCGAGGCCGTCGACCGCTTCCGCGTGATCGCCGACGCCTCCTTGGAACTCGACGCCGCCGACGGAGACGCAGACCTTCGCGACGCGCTGCGGCTCCTGGAGGAGCACGACGCGAAGCCCGATGAGGAACTCGTTCGCATGCTCGGCCGCGCCACGCTCTACATGAACTCGCTCGATGCGAAAATCCGTCTCGGTGGCGGTCTGCCCACGGGCACAAACCGCGACCTGCTGGCGGCGATGAGGGCAGACCGCCGCCTCGCCGCCGCGATCTTCGAGAAGGTGGTTCCTCACGTGCAGCGGCGGGTGCTGCTGGATCGCTACAGCATGGACGCCCGCATCATGCTGGAACTCATGGAGCAGTACGGACCGCTGGATTGGGCGCATCCCCATGCCCAGGGCGTGTACTGGCTCGAACGGGGCATCGCACTCAGCCAGGCGACGAAGAGGCGCGAGCGGATCAACGAACTGACGATCGTCAAGACGAGGCTCGCCAGCCTGCGGCAATTGACCCGGTCGGGACGAATCGAATACGACCCGCTGACGGACCGGCTCGACATCCTGCCCGACCCCCGCTTCATCGAAGCCTATGAGCGTGGCATGCAGCAGGCCATGCTCCTCACGCGGTCGGCGGCGGGCCTTTCGGCCGGGGATTTCGGCATGGCCTCGGTGGAGGATCTTCTCAAGGGCTACAGCACGTTCCTGCAGGAAGCGACGGTCTTCTCGTACCTGTACGGCGACGAGGACCTGGCAGCGGGCTGCTTCTCCAAACTGCGGACGATGGCCGAGGAAGCGGGGACCGCGGAACAGCCGATGTACTCCGAGGGCCTGCAGGGCTTCCTGATCCTCAGAATGGGCGAGGTGATGCAGGTCGACGTGTCGAATACGCGTCAGTTCATCGACGCGATGATCCAACGCGCCATGCTGGAAGGCCTCGCGAAGGGCCGGATCGACACGTTCAACCGATTCATGAAACTGGCATTCAACGTGTACGACCGTCGATACGGCGCGACCGTGCCCGACGCGAAATACGTGAGCAAGGAGGCGAGACTCCCGCCGTTTCCCGAGATCGTCGATGCGTCATTCGAAAGCGCGATGCGGCAGTCCGGCAACCCTCTGCTCGTGAGAGCCCGCATCTGGGCGTGGGCACCGGAGCAGGTCAAGACCCGAGTCTGGTCGCGGCTGGCGGAACCGCTCGCTGAACAGTGCCGGATCGCCGGGCTCGACCCGGATCGTGCGTTTCCCAAACCCGGCGGAACCGGGCCGGCTGGACGAGATGGGAACGAATCCAGGCGGGACACGCCGGACGAAGACGTGCCTGTGGAACGGTCGCGACTCGATGCTGCCTGAAGCCCCGGTTCGCCGGCACCGCACGAAGCGATTCACGATGATTGCCGCAGCGTCGCTGCTCGTCGGCGTCGCCAGGGGCGAGCCGCTCGTCGACCGGCCGCAGCATGCCCTGCTCCTGCGCGACTCCGGCGGCGGCACGCGGATCTGGATCGATTCGCTCACGCCCCAGCGGCTCACCTACCGCACCGACGACACCGCCCCCGAGAAGGAGACGCTCACCGCCCGCCCCGGCATCCGCCTGGCCGTGAAGCTCCTCTCGGGCGAGGTGTTCGCGATCGACCCGCGGACGGGCCGGTTCGACCGGTTCGACGAGCTCAGCGGCCGGTTCACCACGGCCCTCGACAAGGCCGCCACCGCGGCCGCCGCCGACACCCGGACCGGCAGCGAGATCCACACGGAGGTGGCCGAGGGCAACGGCACGGACGCGTCGGAGGCCCTGCGCGAGGCCTTCCGCACGGCCGTCCGCCAGGCCGTCGGCGTCTACGTCGACAGCGAGACGCTCTCGCAGAAGGAGGAGATCGTCACCGACCGGCTCACCACCTTCAGCGACGCCTTCATCGTGCGCTACGAGGAGCTCTCGCGCGAGACGGTGGACGGCCTCGTGCGCGTGAAGATCGCGGCCGCGATCGAGGTGGGCAAGATGCTCGCCGACCTGCGGGCGGCCAGGATCGACACGCTCGACCTCGCCGGCCAGGACCTCGTGGCCTCGGCCGTCACGCGGAAGGAGGCCCGCGACGCCGCGGCCGCCCTGCTCTACCGCAAGTTTTGCGAACTGCCGAACGTGCTCTCGGCCTCGGCCCTCCCCTTCCAAACCGGCGACTACGACGCCGAGATCGGAAAACTCACCGTCACCTACACGCTGCTCACCGACCGCGACCGCTACCGAGCCTTCCTCGACTCGGCCCTGCCGCTCCTGGCGCAGGTGGCCAAGGGCAAGACCGTGCAACTCGTGAAGGTGAAGCCCGTGTGGTGCGACGGCTCCGCGCCGGCCTGGGAAACCACGACCGCCGAGGACCGCGCCGGCAAGAAGCGGCTCGCCGGCGTGACCACGACCGACAGCCCGCCGTTTCGGCTCGGCCCCGACCTCTCCGGCCTCCCTGACAGCTGGTGCCTGTGGCTCATGACCCGCTGGAGCCGCGACAACCTGACGACGCAGTGGACCGGCTTCGCCCTCGACATCGACCTCGCCAAGACGCTCGGCGACGTGGAAGGCACGATGCAGGTGCGGCTCGACCTCGTCGATGCCGCCGGCGAGGTCGTGCGAAGCGAGACGCACGACCCGCTCACCGCCCTGCCCCGCCCCGCCTACTGGTTTGGCTGGGCGATCGCCCGGCCCCGACGCTTCGACGCCAAGGCCCCCCGCTCCTGGCCCCCGGCGAGCTCCCTGTACGGGGCCCCGATCCTCCTCACCACGTTCCAGGAGCCGGAATTTGCGGTTCATCAAAATCAAACAGTCAACGTGTACGTCAATCCGCTCTGCTTCTCGGTGATCGGCCCCGGCCAGGTGAAACTCTCCCCCGGCGCGTGGCAGATCCTGGAGATGCCGATCGACGCCGACACGCTCGCCCGCGTGAAGTCGATCCGCGCCACCCCGATCTTCGTGCCCCACGAGTAACGATCGTTTCCTCCCCCAACCTGGAGCCCTCATGCGTCACGTCGCCGCGTCGTTCGTCGTCCTCGCCTGCCTCGCCGCGTCCGCCGCGGCCCAGCCCGCCGCCGCTCCCGCCGTCGAGACGGCCCCGCTCGGCGCCAGCCACCCCACGCTCGACAAGATCATCGCCGACTACGCCGACAGCGGCATCGACGGCGTGGTGGACGTCGTCAAGAACAAGAACGGCGAGATCGTGAAGATGGTGGTCGTCGGGGCGGCGAAGGTCTCGACGGTGCTCGGAGCCGCCGACGGCCTGCAGAATGCCCGCAACGAGGCCCGGCTGCGGGCCGTGGGCAAGTTTCGCCAGTTCCTCGAGGAGAAGGTGAGCGTCACGGAGACGACCGAGACCGAGCGGGTGATCAAGCTCGAGGGCGACGGCTCGACCATCTCCGAAAGCGGCAAGAAGATCTCGAAGAACACCGAGAAGTACAAGACCTTCTCCGAGGGCATGGTCCGCGGCATGCAGGTGCTCGGCTTCAAGACCGTGAGCCTCAACGACAAGGAGCGGATGTTCGTGATCGTGATGGGCTGGAGCAAGGATCTCGCCGCCCAGACCCGGGCCCTGGCCAACGATCTCGACAAGCCGCGCACGCCCGGCACGCAGCCGGCTGCCGTGAGCGGGGCCGACGCGGACGAGCGCCGCCGGCTCGGCGAGCAATCGGGCACGTTGCCCGGGGCGAAGAGCTTCTTCGACCAGTGACCGCCCGGTTCACCGCAGGCCACGCGATGTTCGTCGTCCTCCTCCCTTTGTTTCTCTTGCTCGTGCCCGCGCTCGCCCGCGCGGCCACGATCGACTTGGGCGGCCCGCGCGAGGCCAAGGTGGAGATCGACGGTGCGGGCGAGACCTACGCCCTCGGCGTGTCGGCCCGGGCGGTGAAGAGCTTCGACGACGGCTCCGACCGCGAGGCCAATCGGGCCCTCGCCCGCTCGTTCGCCCTCACCGCTCTCTCCCGGCACTTGAAGCTCGCGGCCACGCAGGAGCTCTCCGTGACCGGCCTGGTGGCCGGCGCCGAATCGCTCGCGGGCGACCGGTTCAAGATCGCGTTCAACGTGCCGAAGGCTGGAGTGAAGGTGGTGGAGCGGCCGGCGGGCGCGGCGAACCTCCGGCTCGACCCCGAGTTTGCCGGGATCCTCATGGCCGATCCGCTGCTGATGGAGGTGGAGGGGGCGAAGCTCATCCAGCTCGACGCCGGCCTCGAGGCCACGTCCGACGAGCCGCGCCGGATTCTGGTGCTGGGCGTCGCATCGTCGGCGTTGCAAGACGGCTCCGCGGCCGATCGCAAGCGGGCCGAGACGATCGCCCGCAACCGGGCCTACGCCCACATCGTCGCCGAGAAGACCGGCGTCACCGTGGCCCGCTCGGAGACGATCGCCAAGAAGACGACCGTGACGATCGAGGAGGACGGCCGCGAAGCGGGCGCGAGCGTGGCGGAATATCTCGAAACCACGCAGGCGGGCGTCAAGGGGATGACGAAGGGATTCCCCGTCATCGGTCGGTGGACGAGCCCGGACGGCACGCTCTTCTATGTCGCAGTCGGTGGAATTCTCGAGCCATCGCCGGCCGAGTGATCCGCCTACAATGCGGAGGCCTCCAGGAGCTTCCGCCATGCAGCCGGCCAACGCCGCCCCCGCTCATCTCCCGAAAACCCTCGCCGCTCTGCGGGCCTCCGGCTGGCGCAGCCGCGCCGTCAAGGAGGAGGTGCGCGAGAACTTCCTCCGCATGCTCGCGAGCGGCGAAGAGCTGTTTCCGGGGATCGTCGGCTACGACGACACGGTGATCCCCGAGATCAACGTGGCCCTGCTCGCGGGACACGACATGCTATTTTTAGGCGAGAAGGGGCAGGCCAAGAGCCGCCTCATGCGGCTGCTCGTGCGGTTTCTCGACGAATTCGTGCCGTATCTCGACGATCCGGCGATCCCGTTTCACGACGATCCGTTCCGGCCGATCACGCGTGTCGGCAAGCAGCTCGTGGCGACGCGCGATCCGGCGCAGGTGCCGATCGCCTGGTGGCCCCGCGAGGAACGCTACGCCGAGCGGCTCGCCCCCGGCACGAAGTTCGCCGACATCATCGGCGAGATCGATCCGGCCAAGCTCGCCGGCGGCACGAGCATGGCGAGCGAGGAGGCCCTCCACTTCGGCCTCATCCCGCGGATGCACCGCGGCATCTTCGCGATGAACGAGCTGCCGGAGCTCGACGAACTCGTGCAGGTGGGGATGTTCAACATCCTCGAGGAGCGCGACGTGCAGATCCGCGGCTATCCGGTGAAGTTCGACATCGACGTGATGCTCCTCTTCTCGGCGAACCCCTCCACCTACAACCGCTCGGGCAAGGTGATCCCGCAGCTCAAGGACCGGATCGGGGCGGTGATCCACACGCATTACCCCCGCGAACGCGACCTCGGCATCAAGGTCGCCGAACAGGAGGCCGCGATCGACCTCGGCGGCGAGTGGCCCGTCGTCATCCCGTACTTCATGCGAGAGATTCTCGAGCAGATCACGATCGCCGCCCGCAAGAGCAAGTTCATCGACCAGCAGTCGGGCGTGAGCGCCCGGTTTTCGATCGCCAATCTCAAGACCGTCGTGGCGAGCGCCCGGCAGCGGGGCGTGCGGCTCGGCGAGAAGCCGGCCGTGCCGCGGATCAGCGACCTGGGCCACCTCTATGCCTCGAGCCTCGGCAAGCTCGAGCTCGACCTGATGGGCAGCCACCAGATGACCGAGCGGCAGGTGCTCGACGCGGTGATCGCCGAGGCGATCGGGACCGTGTTCGAGGAGTATGTCGAAGAGCATGGGCTCGACGAGATCGGCAAGGTATTCGGCCAGGGCGTGAAGGTCGAGGTGGGCGACATGGTGCCGAGCAGCGCCTACGAGGGAATCGTGGCCGACGTGCCCGCCGTGTGGGAGAAGGCCTTCGAGGTGAACGCCGCGAAGGATCCGGCGATCCGCGCCGCCTGCATCGAGTTCGTCCTCGCCGGCCTCTACGCCACCGAGCGGATCTCGCGCATCCAGGAGCACGGCCACACCGTCTACGACACCCGAGGCTTCCGCTGAGCGACACGTTTCCCGTGCATCAGCACGATTGACGAAGAACTATACATGCGTATACACTGTCGGCACGATGGATGCTGCCGATGCCCGACTACCCGATCACCGGATATTTTGCCGCCATCCGAACCCGAGCCGATCGGGCTATGATTCGAGACGAGTGGATCATGATGACCGTCGCCGCACCGGAGCGGGAGGAATTGCAACGCGACGGGCGAATCCGCCGCTGGCGCCGAATCCCTGAGGCCGAGGGACGAGCACTCCGCGTGATCCTTCTGGAGGATGGCGTGACCGTCCACAACGCATTCTTCGATCGCAACTTCGAGGACCTCACTGATGCGAGTTCTGTATTTTGAGGATACCGACACGGCCCTGATCGAATTCGGAACGGCCCCGGTTCACGAAACGCGCGGACTTACCGACGACTTGTACGTCGATCTCGATGCCGCCGGCCACGTCGTGTCCATCACGGTCGAACATGCCAGTCGGAGAGGTGTGCCTCTCGATTTTTCCTTCGAACGGCATGCCGGTCGGCCGGCAGCCGAGACTACGAAGTGATCGCTGCCTTCAAGAGGCGCTGAACCATGCCCACGCGTGACTCGCTCGGCGGGATCGTCCATACGTATCAGAAGTACGACCCGGCGCGGATTCCGCCGCCGCGGCCGCCGGCCGGGGATCTCGTGACCCCGGCGATGGAGCACCTGCTCGAATACGGCAGCATCGACGAGCTCACGGAGGAGCAACTCGCCGAGGCCGTGATCCTCGACCCGGAGCAGATCCGGGGGCTCGGGCCGTCGCTCGACTCGCTGAAGCGGCGGCTCGAGGAGCGACGCCGCAAGATCCTCGAGCGGTACGAGACCGACGGCGTGCGGAAGCAGGCCCGCACCACCTTCCACGACGCCGCGCAGCGGGCGCGGCCGCCGGCGAAGGCCCGCGACGCCTTCCACAAAGCCGTGCGCGAGGAGCGGCTCCGGCCGCTCGAGCGGCTGTGGTACGGGGAGCGGGACGACCACAGCCCCTTCGCCGCCGACCTCGTCGCGCTCATCGACCGGCTCGGCGACGTCTACCAGGTGGACGAGCTGGCGGCGAAGTGGGAGTTCACCGGCCGCGAGACGCTGACGGTGCCGGAGGCGCTCGAGGTCAGGGAGGAGCTCGAGACGATCGAGCGCCTGCTCGCGCAGCTCGAGGAGGCTCGGCACAACGCCAGGATCGCCCTCATCGACATGGAGTCGCTCGGCCGGTTCGTCGAGTCGGGCGAGCTCGACGATCTCGACCGGCTGAGGCGGCAGGTGCAGGATCTCGTCGAGCAGATGGCGGCCCAGCAGGGGCTCGAGAAGACGAAGCGGGGCTACGAGCTCACGCCCAAGGCCCTGCGGATCTTCCAGGGCAAGGTGCTCGAAAAAATCTTCGCCGCCCTCGCCCCGTCGCGGACCGGCCGCCACCAGGTGAACGTGCAGGGAGACGGCGCCGTCGAGCTCGTGCCCACGCGGCCGTACGAGTTTGGCGACTCGGTCGCCCACATGGACATTCCCGGCTCGCTCGTCAACGCGATGCTCCGGCAGGCCGGCGACCAGGCGGCGGGCCCGCTCCGGCTCCAGCAACGCGACATCGAGGTGCACCGCACCCGCAACACGCCCAAATGCGCGACGACCGTCGTCCTCGACATGAGCGGCTCGATGCGGTACGGCGGCACCTACATCAACGTGAAGCGGATGGCGCTCGCGCTCCAGGGGCTCGTGCAGCGGGAGTATCCGGGCGACTTCCTCCAGTTCATCGAGATGTATTCGTTCGCCAAGCCGCGGCCGGCCGGCGAGGTCGTGACGTTCATGCCCAAGCCCGTCACGATCTTCGACTCGGTCGTGCGGCTGCGGGCCGACATGAGCGACCCGGCGATCTCGGAGAGCGACGTGCCGCCCCACTTCACGAACATCCAGCACGCGCTGCAGCTCTCGCGGCAGCACCTGGCCCGCCAAGACACGCCCAATCGCCAGGTGATCATCATCACCGACGGCCTGCCCACCGCCCATTTCGAGGGCAGCCAGCTCTTCCTGCTCTACCCGCCCCATCCGCGCACGGAGGAGGCGACGATCCGCGAGGCCGAGGCCTGCCGCCGCGAGGGAATCACGGTGAACGTGTTCCTGCTCTCCGGCTGGTCGCAATCGCGCGAAGACATCCAATTCGCCTACCGGCTCGCCGAAACGGCCAAAGGCCGGGTGTTCTTCACCGCCGGCCGCGACCTCGACCGGTTCGTGGTCTGGGACTACGTGGCCCGCCGCCGCTCGATCATCTCCTGACGGCAAGGCACTCGCGGCGGAGCATGACGCCGGAACCCGCGGCGGCCGCCCCGGCCGCGACGGCGAGCGTCCAGAGCGGCACCAGCCGCCGCGGCGCCATGTCTCCCCGCTCGCGGGCCTCCTCGGCGAGGTCCGTCGGCTCGAGGCCGGCCGACCGGCGGGCCCGCTCCTCGGCCGCCTTCTGCCGGCCGAGATACCGCCCCTCGATCTGCCGCTGGCGGACGTCGAACTTGGGCGCGATCAGCCCGAGGCCGACGAGTGCCATCAGCGAAAACACGAGCGCCCAGAACCAGGGGCTGTCGGCGAGGCGGTAGGGCTGGTTGCCGGGGTTCATGCACTCGTGATCGTACCGTCTCAGAGCCCGATCCGGCTCGGCACGGGAGACAGGCTGAAGCGCGAGGCCGTGACAGGCTGAAGCCAGCAGACAGTGACAGGCTGAAGCCAGCAGACAGTGACAGGCTGAAGCCAGCAGACAGTGACAGGCTGAAGCCAGCAGACAGTGACAGGCTGAAGCCAGCAGACAGTGACAGGCTGAAGCCTGTCCTACGCGACACCGGGCCAGCGGGCGCGGACGTCGCGGCCGGCGTAGATCGCGCCGTCGGCGAGCGACTCGGCGATGCGCAGCAGCTGGTTGTATTTCGCGATCCGGTCGCTGCGCGAGGCCGAGCCGGTCTTGATCTGGCCGGTCGAGAGGCCCACGGCCAGGTCGGCGATCGTCGCATCCTCCGTCTCACCGCTGCGGTGGCTCGCGATCGAGGTGTACCCGGCCCGGTGGGCGAGCGAGACGGCCTGGATGGTCTCGGTGAGCGTGCCGATCTGGTTGACCTTCACGAGGATGCTGTTGGCCACGCCCTCGGCGATGCCGCGGCCGAGCCGCTCGGAGTTGGTCACGAACAGGTCGTCGCCCACGAGCTGCACCCTGTCGCCGAGCTTCTCGCTGATCAGCTTCCAGCCCTTCCAGTCGTCCTCGGAGCAGCCGTCCTCGATCGACACGATCGGGTATTTGCCGGCGAGATCGGCCAGGAAGTTCACCATGCCGGCGGAGTCGAGCGACCTGCCCTCGATCGTGTAGGTGCCGCTCTTGGCGTCGAAGAGCTCGGTGGCGGCCACGTCGAGCGCGATCGCCACCTGCTCCCCCGGCGCGTAGCCCGCGTTGGCGATCGCGGCCATGATCACCTCGAGCGCCTCCGCGCAGGAGCCGATGTGCGGCGCGAAGCCCCCCTCGTCGCCCACGGCCGTGGAGAGCTTCTTGTCCTTGAGGACCTTCTTGAGCGCGTGGAAGGTCTCGACGCCGGCCCGCAGGGCCTCTTCGAACGTGTCGAAGCCGAGCGGCATCACCATGAATTCCTGCACGTCGAGCGGGTTGTCGGCGTGGGCGCCGCCGTTGACGATGTTCATCATCGGGGCGGGGAGCAGGCGGGCGGTGGTGCCGCCGAGATACCGGTAGAGCGGCACGCCGCAGTGCTCGGCGGCGGCGTGGGCCACGGCCAGCGAGACGCCGAGGATCGCGTTGGCGCCCAGGTTCTTCTTGTTCGGCGTGCCGTCGAGCTCGAGCATCAGCTCGTCGACCCGCGTCTGGTCGAGGGCGTCACAGCCCTCCAGCTCCTCGGCGATCCGGGTGTTGACGTTCTCCACCGCCTCGAGCACGCCCCTGCCGAGGTACAAGGCCTTGTCGCCGTCGCGCTTCTCCCAGGCCTCGTGGGCCCCGGTGCTCGCGCCGCTCGGCACCGCGGCCCGGCCGAAGGCGCCGTCGGCGAGGCTCACGTCGACCTCGATCGTGGGGTTACCGCGGCTGTCGAGGATCTGGCGGGCGTGGACGTCGGCGATCGTGGACATGGTGGAGGCCTCGGGGTGGATGCGGGAATCGGGGGTCGGCCGCGGCAGATTGTGCCGCTTTCGACTATCCTCCGGAAGCCCCTCGCGGAAATCCTCCCCGGACAAGTCATGTTCACCGGCCTCGTCGAAGCTCTCGGAACCGTCGTGGCCGTCGTGCCCGAACCGCCCGGCGTGCGGCTGGTGGTCGACGCCGGCCCGATCGGCCGCGAGGCCGCGCTCGGCGAGAGCATCTGCACGAGCGGCTGCTGCCTGTCGGTCGTGCGGATCGACGGCGGCACGGTCGAGTTCCAGCTCGGCCCCGAGACGCTCTCGCGCACGACGCTCGGGCGGCTCGTCACCGGCGGCCCCGTGAACCTCGAACGGTCGCTCCGCACGAGCGACCGGCTCGGCGGCCACCTCGTGACCGGCCACGTCGACGGCCTCGGCAGCCTCGCCGCCCGCGTCGCGGAGGGGGAGTGGGTGACCTGCCGGTTCGCGGCGCCGCCGGCCCTCCTCGCCCAGATGGCCCCCAAGGGCTCGGTGGCGATCGACGGCGTGAGCCTGACCGTCGTCGACGTCGACGCGACGACGTTCGGCGTGGCCCTCATCCCGCACACGCTCGCCCACACCACGCTCGGCCGGCTCGCGCCGGGCGACGCGGTGAACCTGGAGACCGACCTCGTCTTCAAGTACGTGGCCCGCTGGCTCGCCGCCCGGGCGCCGACATGACGACGCCCGCCCCGGCCCGGCAGACGACGGCCTACCTCAAGCAGCTCTTCGCGGAGGTCGGCTTCACGATCGACGCGAAGCGCGGCCAGAACTTCCTCGTCGACCTGAACCTCCTCGACCTGCTCGAACGCTCGGCCGGCGTCACCCCCGCCGACGTCGTGCTCGAGGTGGGCACCGGCACCGGCGCCCTCACCGAGCGGCTCGCCCGTGCCGCCCGCCGCGTCGTGAGCTGCGAGGTCGATCCGCGGCTCGCCTGCCTCGCCCGCGACAGGCTCGTCGACTTCGACGACGTGACCCTCGTGGAGGGGGACGTGCTCGCCGGCAAGCACCGCTTCGCGCCGGCCGTGCTCACCGCGATCGAGGCAGCGCTCGCTGCCTCCCCCGGAGCCCGGCTGCTCCTCGTGGCGAACCTCCCCTACTGCGTGGCCACGCCGGTGATCTCGAACCTCCTCGCCCTGCCCCGCCCGTTCGACGCGGCCACCGTGACGGTGCAGCGCGAGATGGGCGAACGGCTGACGGCCGCCGCCGGCTCCCACTCGTACAACGCCCTCTCGGTGTGGATCGGCGCCCAGTGCCGCTCGGAGATCGTGCGGGTGCTGCCGCCGAGCGTGTTCTGGCCGCGGCCGAAGGTCGATTCGGCGATCGTGCGGCTCGACCTCGAGCCCGCCCGCCGCGCTCTCGTGGGCGACCGCGCCCGGTTCCACGACTTCGTGCGCGACGTGTTCTGCCACCGCCGCAAGCTTCTCCGCGGGGTGCTCCTCCGCATGGCCGCGCAGAAGACCGGCGACAAGGAAGCCGCCAAGCACATCGTGGAGTCGATCTACGCCACGCTCGGCTTCCCCCCCGACATCCGCGCCGAAGACATCGCACCCGACGTCTTCGTGGAAATGGACGAGCTCTTCGCCGCGGCAGCGGGGTGACGGCGTTACGTCAACTTGGCCGCGCCGGCGGTAGGCATGCTCGACTCCGCCGAAACTCCATCGCGAAGACGAACAGGGGAGGCGCAGGGCCACCCAGTGCCCCGTTCGCCGGCTTGAGCGGCGAGCGCAGGCATGGATGCCGGAGCGAGGCGGTCGGAGTGAGCGCAGGCCGGAGGCCGGAGCGAACGCCCGGCGACGGGGTCTGGGTGGCCCGGAGCCGGCGGGGCACGACAGGCTGAAGCCTGTCCCACATGGCGGGGCACGACAGGCTGAAGCCTGTCCCACATGGCGGGGCACGACAGGCTGAAGCCTGTCCCACATGGGATATGGGGAGCCCGAAGCCGGCGCCGGCAAGGTTTGCGGAACCGGTGCATGGGACGCCGCGGGCACGCGCGGAACCCCTCGGGGTGAGGGCTGAAAACGGCCGAAATCTGCGACGTGGACCGAAACTTCCGGTTGTCTGGCGTTCCGAACTAGAATGCGGATTGCCGCGAAAGAACGGCCGAAGTGCAAGAAGTTGCAGGATCCGGCCGCCTTTTCCGGCGGCCGCGGGCGGGTGGAGGCTGCCGACGACGTGATTCCCAATCCCGTGAGCGAAGGGTCCTTCGCCGAGACGATCGTCGACCTCCTGCGGCAGCGGGCGGCCTACCGCCCCCACGACCGGGCCTTCACGTTCCTCGTCGACGGCGAGAACGAGGAGCTGAACATCACGTACGCCGAGCTCGACCGCCGGGCCCGGGCGGTCGGGGCGTGGCTGTTGGCGTCGGGGATGCAGGGGAAGCGGGTGCTGCTCCTCTATCCCTCCGGCCTCGACTTCATCGCCGCGTTCCTCGGCTGCCTGTACGGCGGTGCGATCGCCGTGCCCGCCTATCCGCCGCGCAAGAACCGCTCGGTGGAGCGGATCGAGGCGATCGCCGCCGACGCCAACGCGTCGGTCGCCCTCACCACCCGCGACGTGCTCGACCGGTTCGACGGCCTGCGGGCCTCGGCGCCGAGCCTCGAGGACCTGCTCTGGAAGGTCGACGGCGAGCTCGAGGGAGACTGGGCCGACCGCTGGAGCCGGCCCGACATCGCCGGCCGGACGCTCGCGTTCCTGCAGTACACGAGCGGCTCGACGGGCACGCCCAAGGGGGTGATGCTCTCCCACGAGAACCTGCTCCACAACTCGCTGCGGATCATGCAGGCCTTCGAGATCACCCGCAGCCAGTCGGGCGTGTTCTGGCTGCCGAGCTTCCACGACATGGGGCTGATCGGCGGCATCCTCGTGCCGCTCTACGGCGGAAAGTTCAACGTGATCATGTCGCCCGTCGCCTTCCTGCAGAAGCCGCTGCGCTGGCTGCAGGCGATCTCGAAATACCGGGCCACGATCAGCGGCGGCCCGAACTTCGCCTACGAGCTGTGCGTGCGGAAGACCACGCCCGAGCAGCGGGCGGGCCTCGACCTCTCGAGCTGGTCGCTGGCGTTCAACGGCGCGGAGCCGGTGCGGCCCGAGACGATCGACGCCTTCGCCGAGGCGTTCGCCGTGAGCGGCTTCCGGCGCGAGGCGTTCTTCCCCTGCTACGGGCTCGCCGAGAGCACGCTGATGGTGACCGGCGGGATGAAGTTCGAGCCGCCGGTGATCAGGGCGTTCGACGCCGCCGCGCTCGAGACCGGCGCGGCGGTGCCGCGGACGGGGTTCGCCCCGGGGGCCCGCCGGCTCGTGGGCTCCGGCCGCGAACTCGACGGGCAGGACGTGCGGATCGTCGATCCGCAGACCTCCGGCGCGCTCCCGCCCGGCCGCGTGGGTGAGATCTGGGTCAGCGGCCCGAGCGTGGCCCAGGGCTACTGGAACCGCCCCGACGCGACCCGGGAGACGTTCGGGGCGATGCTGTCCTGCCCCGACGCGCGGTCGCAGACGCAGTCGGCGAAGAAGTGGCGGCCGAATCCCGGCCCCTATCTCCGCACCGGCGACCTCGGCTTCTTCGACTCCGGTGAGCTGTTCGTGACCGGCCGGCTCAAGGACCTGATCATCGTCCGCGGCCGCAACCATTATCCGCAGGACATCGAGCGGTCGGTCGAGGAGGCGAGCGAGCTCGTGCGGGCCGGGTCGGTCGCGGCGTTTTCCGTCGACGTCGAAGGCCGCGAGCGGGTGGTCGTCGTGGCGGAGCTCGAGCGCGGCAGGCGGGAGCCCGGCGAGGTGGCGGCGGCGTTCGACGAGATCCGCAAGCGGCTGGCCGTGGAGCACGAGGTGGCGCTCGAGGCGATCGTGCTCGTGCGTCCCAACAGCATCGCCAAGACGTCGAGCGGCAAGATTCAGCGGCACGCCTGCAAGCGGCAGTTCCTCGAAGGCGCGCTCGAGGTCGTGGAGCAGCACGTGGGCTGGCTCGAGGCCCGGGGCGAGCCGCCGCGGCCGGCGGCCGACCGGCCCACGACCGAAACCCCGCGGCTGGCCCGGCAGCGGCCCGTGGGGGAAGCGGGGCGGGCGCTGCGGCCCGATCGCGAGCTGCCCCAGGACGTGGTGCAGACGGTGTTCGACCACGTGCGGCGGATCGCCAAGGAGCGGGCCGGCAGCCTCACGCTCGACACCAACATCGTGGAGCTCGGCCTCGACTCCCTCGAGCGGATGGAGATCGTGGCCAGCCTCGAGGAGGCCTTCGGCGGCCGGTTCCCGGAGCAGGTGCTGCCGCAGATCGAGACCTGCCGCGAGGTGACCGAGGCGATCCTCGACCACATGCCGCTCGAGGGCCCGCAGCGGGCCGGGGCGGTGAAGGCCGCCGTCGAGATCGCGGCCGACGCGTTCCGGATCGAGGAGTTTCCCGAGGTGCGGGCCCTCGAGCAGAACTTCGCCATGGTGCGGAACGCGGGCCTGGAAAACCCCTACTTCGGCGTCCACGAGGGGCTCACGAACGACCGCACGCGGATCGGCGGCCGCGAGATGGTGAGCTGGGCGACGTACAACTATCTCGGCATGTCGGGCGAGCCGGAGGTGACGCAGGCCGCCAAGGCGGCCCTCGACCGCTACGGCACGAGCGTGTCGGCCAGCCGGCTCGTGTCGGGCGAGAAGGTGCTCCATCAGGAACTCGAGCGGGAGATCGCCCGGTTCGTGGGCACCGACGACGCGGTCACGTTCGTGGGCGGCCATGCGACGAACGAGACGGTGATCGGCCACGTGGTGGGCCCCGGCGATCTCGTGCTCCACGACGCGCTCGCGCACAACAGCCTCCTGCAGGGCGCGGTGCTCTCCGGGGCGCGCCGGCGCCCGTTTCCGCACAACGACTTCGACGCCGCTGAAAGGCTCCTCGCCCAGGTCCGCGGCCAGTACCGGCGCGTGCTCGTGGTGATCGAGGGGATCTACAGCATGGACGGCGACTTCGCCGACCTGCCGAAATTCGTCGGCCTCGCGAAGCGGCACAAGGCGCTCTTGATGGTCGATGAGGCCCACTCGATCGGCGTGATGGGCCCGCGCGGCCGCGGCATCGGCGAGCACTTCGGCGTGCAGGCGGCCGACGTCGACCTCTGGATGGGCACGCTCTCGAAGGCCCTCGGCAGCTGCGGCGGCTACATCGCCGGCTCGAAGCCGCTGGTGCGCTGGCTCAAGTACACGGTGCCGGGCTTCGTCTACTCCGTCGGCCTGCCGCCGGCGGCGGCGGGGGCGGCGCTCGGCGCCCTGCGGCTCCTGGAGCGCGATCCTGCCCGGGTGGCGAAGTTGCACGACAACGCCCGGCTCTTCCTCCGGCTCGCCAAGGAGGCGGGGCTCGACACGGGGCCGTCGGGAGGCTCGGCGATCGTGCCGGTGATCCTCGGCAACTCGATGAACGCCCTGCGGCTCTCGCGGGCCCTGTTCGCGCGGGGCATCAACGTGCAGCCGATCCTCTATCCGGCCGTGGAGGAGAAGGCGGCCCGGCTCCGGTTCTTCATCACCTCGCGGCACACGCCCGACCAGATCCGGCGCACGATCGCCGCGCTGCAGGAAGAACT
>Ga0214923_10000682_pt1 | contig 50481 bp, 52 predicted proteins | sample LL1510_MetaG_FD_177993 | JGI IMG/M metagenome (GOLD analysis project Ga0214923, IMG submission 177993) | Freshwater microbial communities from Lake Lanier, Atlanta, Georgia, United States - LL-1510 | ecosystem: Environmental > Aquatic > Freshwater > Lake | place: USA: Georgia | collected...
AGCAGCAGATACTGTAGCGAAAGTAGAAATACCAGATGACTTAATGTTACCTGTTACATCTCCTGTAACTCCACCAACGAATCCACCAGTTGCAGTTACGATACCTGAAGCATTAACGTTAGCAGCAGATACTGTAGCAAAGGTAGAGATTCCCGAAGAATTGATGTTGCCTGTTACATCACCTGTTACACCACCAACAAATCCATTAGTAGCAGTTACGATACCTGAAGCATTAACGTTAGCAGCAGATACTGTAGCAAAAGTAGAAATACCAGATGACTTAATGTTACCTGTTACATCACCTGTTACACCACCAACAAATCCACCAGATGAAGTAGTAACTCCAGAAACGCTTACATTAGATGCAGATACTGTAGCAAAAGTAGAAATACCAGATGACTTAATGTTACCTGTTACATCACCTGTAACTCCACCAACGAATCCATTAGTAGCAGTTACGATACCTGAAGCATTGATATTAGCAGCAGATACTGTAGCAAAGGTTGAGATTCCTGAGGAATTGATGTTACCTGTTACATCACCTGTTACACCACCAACAAATCCATTAGTAGCAGTTACGATACCTGAAGCATTGATGTTTGCAGCAGATACTGTAGCAAAGGTTGAGATTCCTGATGACTTAATGTTACCTGTTACATCACCAGTGTGTCCACCAGTTAAGTTACCTGTTACGTTACCAACGAATCCTGAAGTAGCAGTTATGATACCTGAAGCATTAACGTTAGCAGCAGATACTGTAGCAAAGGTAGAGATTCCTGAGGAATTGATGTTACCTGTTACATCACCAGTGTGTCCACCAGTTAAGTTACCTGTTACATTACCAACGAATCCTGAAGTAGCAGTTACGATGCCTGAAGCACTAATGTTTGCAGCAGATACTGTAGCAAAGGTTGAGATTCCTGATGACTTAATGTTACCTGTTACATCTCCTGTAACTCCACCAACAAATCCTGAAGTAGCAGTTACGATACCTGAAGCATTAACACTTGTTAATGAAATGTCATTATCAAGATTAACTGTTACTGTATTATTAGCAGCTGATGAAGTTAAGTTTGTACCACCAGAAACGGTTAAAGTTTCGGTTAAAAGATTAATTGTTTCTGTGCCAGAATCACCAGCAACGGTCATTCCCGTCGAAACATTAACAGCTCCAGCTGAAGTTAAACGACCCTTAGCATCAACAGTAAATGTTGGGATTTCAGAAGCAGATCCATAAGTTCCTGTAGTAACTCCAGTATTTGCCAGAGTTAAAGCAAGTCCAACATTATTTGATCCATTGAATGAAATTGCTGATGCAGTAGCATCTCCACTGATAGAGAAATCTCTAGCAGTTTGAAGTGTAGTAGCAGTATCTGCATTGCCAGTAAGAGCACCAACGAATCCACCAGTTGAAGTTGTGACTCCAGCAACATTTAAGTTGGTTAACGTACCAACATTTGTTAATGAAGAGTTGGAAACACCAGCACCAAGAGTTGTTGCTGAAAGAACTTCATTACCACTTACTTTATAAACTTGACCAGAAGCAACTTCTAATGAAATGCTTGATTTAAACGCATCAGTTGCGTCATTAAACTGGAAAGTCTTATTGCCGTCACCAGAATTTACTGTAAATCCGGCACCATCAGCAGCTGCATCATTAACTGCGCCATCAGCAATTTGAATATTTTTATCATCTATTGTTACTGTTGTTGAGTTGATAGTTGTTGTTGTACCATCAACTTGAAGGTCGCCTTTAATAACAACTTTACCCGTGTCATCGCCAACAGCAGCTGGATCAAGAGTAATGGTTGCGGGTCCAGAAATTCTATTAGTATTAATTCCAATTGCAGATCCTTCTGTGCCAGTCTTAAATTCAGCAGCAGTTACGATACCCGAAGCACTAACACTGGTTAATGAAATGTCGTTATCAAGATTGATTGTAACAGTGTTATTTGCTGCTGACGAAGTTAGATTTGTACCACCAGAAACGGTTAAAGTTTCGGTTAAAAGATTAATTGTTTCTGTGCCAGAATCACCAGCAACGGTCATTCCTGTTGAAACATTAACAGATCCAGCTGAAGTTAAACGACCTCTTGAATCAACAGTAAAAGTTGGAATTGCTGAAGCAGATCCATATGATCCAGCAGAAACACCAGTTGTTGAAAGTCCAAGAGTGACAGAAGCAGTTTCTGTGCCAGATCCACCGACAACAATATCTGAAGATCCACCATCTGCAATTGTAGCAACATAATTTCCTGTAGTGTCTTCACCCAGAGAAACACTATTTGGTTGAATTGTTGCAGCAATCGAAACGTTTGTACTACCATTAAATGATACTTCACCAACTACATCGCCAGTTAATGCAATTGTTCTTGAATTCTGAAGTGTTGATGCGGTATCAGCATTGCCTGTTACGTTACCAACGAATCCTGAAGTAGCAGTTATGATACCTGAAGCATTAACGTTAGCAGCAGATACTGTAGCGAAAGTAGAAATACCAGATGACTTAATGTTACCTGTTACATCTCCTGTAACTCCACCAGTTAAGTTACCTGTTACGTTACCAACAAATCCTGAAGTAGCAGTTACAATGCCTGAAGCACTAACGTTAGCAGCAGATACTGTAGCAAAGGTTGAGATTCCTGATGACTTAATATTACCTGTTACATCTCCTGTAACTCCACCAACAAATCCTGAAGTAGCAGTTACGATACCTGAAGCACTAATGTTTGCAGCAGATACTGTAGCAAAAGTAGAAATTCCTAAAGAATTAATATTACCTGTTACGTTACCAGTTAAACCACCAACAAAACCAGATAATGCGGTTACAATGCCAGATACATCTGCATTTGATATGAATATTTTTGAAAATGTTGAAATTCCAGCAGAATTAATGTTGCCCGTTACATTTCCAGTTAATCCACCGATAAATCCGGCACTAGCTGTTACAATGCCAGTAAATTGTCCACTTCCAACTACATCAAGTTTAGATGTTGGGTTTGTTTTGCCAATACCAACATTTGTGCTGGATTCACCAGAAGTAATTCCAATATAACTTGCTGCCGAATCTAAAACTAAGTAACTTGCAAATTGAGATAACTCTCTGTTAAAAGCCATGGGTCCTCCTTAAGGATTTTTTAAATGAGATATTAGCCGTCTTCGTTTGCACTAGGCTTTATAATTTTATTTAGAAATTTTACCAGTTATCTAAATTTACTCTTTTCCAAGTATTTGGGGAAACACAAACATAAAAATATGATGAATCGTTTGCGGTTTGTCCTGTCGATCCTGACGAATTTGATGTTTGTGGTGCTTGCACATGATTAACCAAATTATTTCCTGCGCTTACTGTATTATATGAAATAACATCAACAGTTTCTCCACCATAACACGATTCATTTACTGAAATCGTATTTCCATTACTTGCTGTAAATTCATCACTTGTTAATCGTACACCATTAATAAAAATATCAACAAATCCCACATTATAATTTACATTAAACGTTGTTTGATTACTGGTTGCGACGAAAGTTGAAGAATTGCGAAGAGTTGGTAGACTGTTTCCTAAAGATCCCCAAGTAACTCCAACACCCGTTGATTGTAAAAATTGTCCATTATTGCCAGTAGTATTTGCTGCACTAACAGACCCATAAACATCTAATGACGTAACAGAAGTTATTCCAGATATTTTGGCATTTCCAATTACATCCAGTATTTTTTTATTGTTTGTATAATTTCTTATGCCAATATTAACTTTTGGTTGGCGATTGCTTAAAATTTTCGGCATTTTACTTCAATGTTTCCAAGATACTTGCAATTAATTTTAAATTTGAAGAATTGTTTGATGAAACGACCAAAGAATCACCAGATTCTAAAATTAATCTTCCATCCAAAAGACTTACTGTATCATTTTCGGGAATAACAAAATCTTTTACAATTTCAGTAGTTGTAGATGATCTTTTATGCGAAAAAGTAATTGTATATGCATCACTACTTACATTTGCAACTTGTGCAAGTAAAACAACTCCAGCATAACCAACAGGAGCAGTGTAAATTCCAACAGGATTTGTAGAAGCAATTGATGTTACAGTTTTAAATACGTTTAATGCTAATGCCATAATATTAACCTCCTAACGCAAGAATAAATGGCGTTACATTTGAAAATAAACTTTTTACGTAAAAATTTCCAGAAATAGTTCCTGTTGATTGATCAATTAAAACACCATCCCCAATTCGATAGTTTCCTGCTTGATCTGTACTAGTATAAACAACTAGACCACCATTTCTCATATCCACCTCATTTGCTTGTATCGGCACTCCTCCAGCACTGGGCAAAGATGATGGTAATGATGTGCCAGATCCAATATATTCAAAAGAATGCCCAGATCCTAAAATTCTACTTTGTTTAAAAAATGAAACTGTGCTTCCAATTCCAACAGAATATGGAATTTGTTCTGATAAAGTCACAGTGCAAATTCCAGAAGCGGGTTGAGTAGAATTTTCTATGATATAATATTTTTGAATCATTGCTGCACTTGCTGTTGCCGTGCTAATTCCAGAATTGGGTGAAGATATTGTAATTATTGGTGCATTTAAATATCCCCTACCATTTGATACCATTTCAATATCAACAACAGACCCATTTTTAACTGTAGCAACAGCTTGAGCACTAACTCCCCAATCAGATTCTGGAGAAGAAATTGTAACTATTGGTGCATCAGAATATCCAGTTCCTCCAAATCCAACGGAAATAGACTTGACTTCATAGTAAAGTTTGTCCAAGTAAATAACTTGTCCATTGTATGGTCTATTTGTTCCAATACCAGAAATTGTAAAAATATTATCACCTGCTTCTATATTTGCAGTAACTATTCCAACATATTTCAAATTACTTACTCCATCAGCAACTAACCCATAGTTGCCAAAAGATGAATTTGAGTTTGTAAGATCACATGCACCACCAGATCCACAATAAATTGCAGTATCGCAGCAAATTGTAAAAAGTGAAACTAGTTGAGCATACCCTTCATTTGTAATTGAAACTCCTATTCCACCAGGATTAAACTGAGTGAAGGAATCTGTAACCATACTTTTTAAATATCCGGAAGCATGATTACCGTTTATTTTCATTCCAATACTATTTGGAATGAAATTGGTGCAATTTCTTACATATGGAGATTGTGTAATTTGAGTTATGTTATTTGGATTAAATGCTACAACACCACACCCCGGATTTGATGGTCCAGTAAAAGAAATATTTTCAATATAATCTCCAGAAGAAACGTAAAATAAATCACCCTGATTTTGTGGAATTATTGATACTTCTCTTAAACTTTCACCAATAATACTGATTTGCTCTGGCAAAACTATAGGGTTATCCTCTATATAGTTTCCAGCAGCAATTTTAATAACAGATCCTGTTGTTGCAATCGCAACTGCTCCTCCGATAGTTGCTTTTGCGTCTCCGAGTTTGAGTCCTGTGTTTGTGTCGCTTCCGTCTTTTGTGACATAGATTATATTTGTAACAGATGGTCCAGAGCCAAGTCTTACGACATCAGTACCTATACCACTTCTTTCTCTAATTGTGTATAGTTCTGCATCGAATGTATTAAGACCTAATTCTCCTAATAATAGTTGAGCAGTTGTTGGTTTTCTTCCGGCAACAGAAGATCGTTTAATTCGTACTAATGGATCAGTCATTTAATTCATGTTTGGTATATACCGAAAAAATCTGATATGTATCAGAATATTTTACTTATTTATAATCTTCATACTTAGACAGTTTTTCCAATAACTCCTCATTTTTTGTTTGGAGTTGTTTAATTTGAGTTTCAAGAACTATATTTTGATTAAAGAGCTCAAAAGTTTTCTTTTGATACGCTGCTATTATTTCTTTTAAATCAGAATCTGTCATAAAATTTCAAATAAAAAGGAGGATTTCTCCTCCTAAAAAAGATATTTAGTTGTTTATTTACACACTCAGAATGTGCCGCAATCAATAGTTATATTTGTTAAATTTCTAACGCCATTTGTGCAACTAATTACTTGAGATTGTCCGGCACAATCATTAACCCATAAAGATCCAATCTCAATTGGAGAATATGTTGCAACTGTTAATTGTGGATTTGAAGTTCCTTTATTGTCGGAATCAGGATCTAATGCTTCTGCAAAGGTAAATCTTTTATTTGTAGATTCAAAAATAACAGCAGATTTTCTTGCAGTTCCAGAATCTCCATAATTGAATAAAACGCCCAAATCCCAAGTTGTTGTAGTGGTTGCAGTTCCTGCAACTCTTCCAAGCTCTATTGTGCGATCTTCTACAGAAATTGAAGTCGTATTAACTTGAGTTGTCGATCCATTAACAAATAAATTTCCAGAAACTGTTAAATTGCTACTAATTCCAACGTTTCCTGTAGAATTTTCAATTGTAATCGCCGCAGTGCCATCGCTTGCCTTAACATTTTGTGCTTTAATATTATCAACGCCTAAGGTATTTGTATTTGGATTATATAACAGCTCAGAGTCAACTCCCAAAGTTTTTCCAATTCCTGATCCGGCAGAAAAAATAACATTATAGTTTTGATTATCTGCAATTCCAACAGTATCAACTAAAACAGATCTAGATGCCGTTGAAATAGTTCCAGTAATTGATTGATTGAATGTTGCAATTCCTGTAACTAATGTATCTGCCGTAATATTTAAAAATCCAGAAATGGTGGAAATTCCACTAAAACTTCCATTTGTAAATGCAGCTGCATCTGTGACTGTTTCCCAAGTTAAATTTCCAGATGCATTAGTTTTAAGAAAGTAACCGTTAATTGGAGTTTCTGGAAGAACATAAGTTGTAATTCCAGATAAAGTATTTGGAGATTTTAATTGTATCTTATTAATTCCACTTTTATCTACAAAATTAAATCCAAGAGAAGTTGTACCATCTTCTCTTGTCCAATATCTATGAGATCCAAAAAATTTATTACTATTTGTAGTGCTGTCAATGCCAACAAAAAGATCATAAGAATCTGTTGTAAATCCTGGTTCTCCAACTCTAAGACCAGGAAGATCTACAAATAGACCCCTTTTAAACTGAATAATTGGCGCTGACATGATTTTTTTTATTAATATAATTTATTTATTAAAATTGTCCAGCATCAACGTCAATTTGATTGTCAAGATTTGTTTCTAATTGGGTTACAAATTCTGGTGGTAAAGAAGAATCATCTACTGCAACTTGCAACACGGTGTCTGCAGGCACCAAAATATACCTTTGAAGTGTTGCATCGTATGTTAATACATACTTATCTTTTTGGGGCAGATTTGGAACAGAAACATCTGCTAAGTCTGAAAGATTCTGTGCCACTACGGTTCTTTCTGAAACTACTTTATAATTTTTATTTGAGCTGACCCTAACAGTAAATTCTGCCATGGCATTCTAGGTCATACAAACTTATTTATGATATAGAAGCAGTCACCAGGGCCATTCCCTCAATTACTCTCGATTTAAGTCCAGTATTATTGGTAACAACAACATCATAATAATATCTTCCTGGAGAGATTTGACTAGTTATACTGTTTGCCATAGAAACTGTTATTTGCCCAGTAGCAACAGTAATTGTCGTTGAAAATGAATATGATGTTGTTGAGGAAGGAAATTTTTTTAATGTAGAAACAGCACTACTACTCAATAAATTATAAACAGTTTCGTCGCTGTTTGTTATAGTAAAAGTAGTTGAAAAATCTGTTCCTTGCTCAATTGCAATATTGACTGCTGGTACTGCCATTTTTTGAATTATTTATCTTGATTGATTTGTTTTGTTTTTAATAATTTAGATAATTCTGCTGTCGATCCGACAAATAGTGCATTTGTGACATTTGTAGGGGATTTTATATCTCTTCCTTCAACATCTTTCAAAGTTTTTTGAAGCGCCATTAACTTATCTGCAACATCTCCAACGTTTTTAATTAATTGTCCAGCAACTTCATATGCTCTTGGCATTTCACTCTCTTGAGCTAATTCCAAAATTCCATTAATTGCTTGTTGTCCTTTTTCAATTAAAGAGTAAAGATTTCCTCTCGTATAATTATAATCTTTTAAAATCTGATCTTCAATATTACTAATAACCTCGCTCTCATTAGAATCAATTATTTCCGATGCTTTTACATCAATAATTTTTTCCTTTGTTGATTCTTCGTCAACTTCAAAAGATTCGTTTAATTTTTTGTATTTCTCTTTCATAATCACATATCTTCATTTTGAGAAGCACTATATTCTTTAAAATCCTGGAAAAATGTCGTAGTCTCATTGAATCCAAAATTATCTTCTGGATCTATTAATACATCGTCATTTGCTGTAATTAAATTAATTGAAGTTCCTGCCACATGTGCAGTAGATATACTATTTTCATATCCACGTATGACTACTAAATTATTTGCATTTACTGATTCAACATACATTTGCTCAGTATTTACATATATTCTATTTCCTTTGGAAATTGATGTAGCATCTCCTACAGAAATATATTTCGTTAAATCATCAATATCTATTGATAATGTTGTTGTGGCGTCATTGTCATAGTCTTTAGTTGCTCTAGGAGTTACCGAATATCTTAATTCCCTCTTTTTGGAATTAACTCCAGACATATAATCCAAAGTTGCTTTTTTGATGATGTTGTTGGGTTCTGCAACTGGACCATAAAGATAAATTTTCGCAGTAAATCTTAAAGTATAAATTATTGCTCTTCTTTTTGTAAAATCTCCTTCGTATTCGTCTGTAAAAGTTACAGACTCTAAAGTTATTGGAATATCTTTTTTATCGTCAATTAAATCCGAAAGATCTAAAGTTAAGTTATAATTTGGTTGAAAGTATGGAAGAATTTGCTCAACAATTTGTAAAGCATCTTCATTTAATTTTGCAAGTATATTTAATTCAAATTGTATATTATATGGCGTCGGCATATAAACTCTTTTATTTGCATTTGAAATAAAAGTTTGTATTGTTGTAGATTTTCGGGAAGAATCATAAGTTAATCCAATCATTTCAAATGACATTCTTGGCAAGGTCATTTTGATTGGTTTTAATGCAGTTGGATCCTGCTCAATTCTTGCCAGAAATTTTTGTATTGGACCATAAGCAAGCGGCACTTTCAAAACACTCACGGTTTTGTCGGATTCGTTTTTATGATGAATCTCAATTTGATTGAATATATTACCAAAAGAAATTATGGTTTTTTTGATAATTTCGTGATAAAAGTATCCAAACATTTTTGTATTATCCTTTACTAATATTTAACAAACTTATATCTCACCAAAAGGATTTTTTTCCGTAAAGTCTACGATTAAGTCACCTTCATTTTCTAAGACATCATTTTCCGCATAACTGTCAACAACATTGAAAGTCTGCACATTGCTGATTGTGTATTTAGCTCCAGAAGAAGTGCCTGATATTGTTTGCCCAATGCCAAAGTATCCGGTTACAATTCCAACTCTTAAAGTTGATGTTACCGCATTCCAATCTTTTACTCTTGCTGTTGTAGAATTTCCAGATCCAATAACAATTTCGTTAAAAACAAATGTTCCAATTCCAACTAAAGATGGTGGACTAATTATTATAGTTGGAGATTGTGTATATCCTACACCAGCATTAATTATTCTAATTTGAGAAATAGTTCCTGCCGCAGAAACAATCGGTATTCCAGTTGCCGTTACTGCATAAGAAACATTTGGTGGAGACGAGAAAGTAATTAATGGTGAGGTTGTATAACCAGACCCTTGATTAGTTATGGTTATAATGCCAATTGATCCAGAATAAGTAGAAATTCCAACAGTAGCAGCAGCACCAGCACCCCCACCGCCAAGAAAAACTATTGAAGGTGCAAATGTATATCCAGATCCAGGATTAGTAATATAAACATTTGCAATAGAATATGCAGTCGTAAATCCAGATTTTGATCTTATCGTTGCAACAGCTGTTGCTGTTGTTCCTGCACCAGAGGGAGGAGAAATTTTAATCTGTGGAGCAGAAAGATATCCATTTCCATCATTCAATAATGTTATGGATTTAATTCCACCTGCAGAAATTGATGTAAATGCTGTTGCTGTAGTGCCAATTCCTGTAAGAGTTAAAGTAGCAATATATCCTTCATTTTCCACCACCTCATCAATAATATCAACTCCAGTTTCAATAGTTTCATCTTCATATTCAAACAATTCACATCTTAATTCATAAGTATAATTTTTCCCCAATTGATAAAATGGTTTTTCAGTCTCTACAAACTTAATTTCAAATAATTTTCCTCCCAAAGGAAAGAAAATTAAATCACCTTCCTTAGGTCTCGTCACCAATTTCATCTTTTGGTGATCTTTTAAAAGAGCTTGAATATACAGTTGATATCTTTCTTTAGAAATAATAAGTGTTAATTCATCTCCAGATGAAAATCCAAATTTTGATAATATATCCGAATTTTCCGCATATCCTTGATAATTTGCAACATAAGCTTCTATAGGAAATGCATGGTCAAATTTAGATTCAATGACTTCTTTTGTAATTGTTTTTTCTGTCAAATATCTTCTTGGCATGTAAAAGACTTCAACTCCAAACATTCTTAAATGTTCGTTAATTAAATCTTGCACTAAATTTTGCTCAGAAGGAGATCCTTGAAGAAAAAATGGGTTTAGCATTATCCTATCATATCAAGAGGAGGAGTTTCAAATTCATTAATCATTCTCTTCTTAATATCTTCCAACTCATTTAAAGCATCTTCATATATTTCTCTTCCATTTAATTCTACTCCACCAGGAAGTTTAACTCCCCTAAATTTAATTAAATTCTGCCCCCATTGCTTCTTAATTAATGAAGTCAGATACGGTTTTAAAAATGAATCATTCCAAACTCTTGGAGCATCTGACGGATCTAAAACCCTATAACAATCAATAATTAAATATTGTCCAACCCTTACTCCCGACCAATCCATATCAATGTATAATCGATCTTGCCTTTTATTAAATCGAATGTGTTTTTCTGGGCTTAATAAAAAACTAATATCCTCAAGATATCTTTTTACCATTGTATATGTTAAAAGCTCAACAGTATTGAAATAGTAAACATCATTAAGCATTAATTGATACTGTACATTAAACATATTTTGAGATATTGTATTATTGCCGTCTATTTTAAAAATTTTGTTTACGCCAATAACTGCAGGTGGTATTTGAATATAATTTGAATTTTCTTGATAATTAAAAGTTACTGCAGTGCCAACTATAGTTGAAGTTGCGTTGGTGGTAGTAATTCCTGCTGCTCCAGTAGTTGCTGCTCTACCTCTATCAACATCCTGTTGAGTTATTTGATATTTCAAATACATTTGCATGACACCATCAAAGTGCCTTTCTTGAAAATATTGAATGGCATCATCAACTAGATCATCTATTTGCTCATCAGAGACATTAATCTCCAATACAGGATACCCCAACTTTCTTTTGCAGTAGTCTACTAATTGTTGTCGGGTTGTTGGTTGTGCCATACACTAAACCTTTCGTAGAGATATTTATGAAATCTTTATTAAATTTTTCAATAAGGATTTAATTTCTCCAAGATCTTCATTTATTTGATTTACTTTATTTTCCAAAATTTCCATACGAATTTTTTGATTTTCCAAACTTTTTGTATGTTGAAGATGTTGTTTATAAGATAAATTATCAGTATTTACAATTGCTCCGCTATTCAAATCCCTATAAAGATTTGGTTTTCCTTCAACAGGTATTAAATTATTCATATTATGCCAAAGAAATTGCTCTAAGTTCTTTAATAAGTGGAGATTTTGATTGATCAGTACCTGTCATTATAATTTTAATTACAAATCCATTAAATGGCGGTAATTGATCAATGCTATATTCATAATCACTGAAAGAATTATCTATATTTGGATTTATTTGAATATCTGAGTTTCCTGTATTTCCAAAGGCGTTGATAACTTTTCCATCACCATCAATATTTTCATATCCTGGGAAAAATTCAAAATTTAAATTAGTATTATCAGAATCTTCCCTGTATACCTTATACATTACTCGAATGTCACATCCATTTGGTTTGTATGCACCAAACAATACTTTTAATGAAGTTGAAGGATTTGTTAAATTAATTTTATTTGAGACATAAGTAGCACAATTTGGATCACCAGAAGATTTTCTCATGAAAGATGCCAATTCACTATCACCTGGCCATACAGTGATTGGGTTATTAATCCTATTAGAAGTAAGAATCATACTTATTCTCTCCATGTCAATTACAGGAGAAACATTTGAATCTGAAGTAAATAAATCCATTGTTAAGGTAAAAGATTTGTTTCCAGGAAGATCAGTTAACTTACTATCCTCATTATCTTTAGATGCAATCAATCTCAAAGAAGAGAGGTCATTAATATTATTAAGTTGAATCGACTCAAATCCCTGATCAATGAAAGAAGATTCATTTCCATCAACACTAGTAGCAGAGACTGTTCTAATTCTAGACCCTATTCCTGTGCCCTTTGGTGTAAAGACATTTACGTTTGGTGTTATTGACGAAAATACAATATTTTGAGATGATGTTATATAATCTCCCTCAGAATAATTGAAATTACTTCCAGATTTAGTTTCATTAAAATACAAATCTGGAATTCCGGAGTTATTATTACTTCTGGTTACACCAAAAGTTGTGTCGCTCATATCAAGTTTAATATAAAGATCGTCAATATCAATTGGATTTGGCACTGTTGCAAGTGGTGAAGTTAAATTGTGAATTCTATTGATTCTTCTTAAAGAAACACCATTAAATTCATATTTTTCAACTAATTCTCCAGCATCATGTGAAGTTGTAATATCAAGACCTGTTCCCAAAACTGAAGCATCAATACCCCTTGTAATTCCTGTAAGAGAAGATGTTGAAGTTGAAACTCCTGTATACTGAACCAATTCATTTTGAATTCTTACATATCCTGGATTTGTAGTAGAAACTCCAACGTTTTCAAAACTTGAGAATATTGATATTGAATCCAAAAGAATATCTGCAGTTCCTTTATCAATATTTTTTGATAATTTTACTGGTTTCAGATCACTTCTCATATTATTAATTCTAATCAAATTATTTGTAGAATACATACCATGATTTTGATTATTAATCATGAGATGAAGTCCATCAAAAGAATTATTTTGTTGGATGTAAGAAACAGTTGCTAATCCAATATAACTAGATACTCCAGAAATTGAAGTTGGTTGATAAGTAACTCTATTTCCAATGCAATTATCATAATTTCCTTGGACATTATCCAATAATAATGTATTAAATGATCCTAAAGATTGTACTGATAATCGTGCTCCAGATCCAAAAGAAACTGTTGTTGGTATTCCAACAATATCGCCAACTCTGTATCCATATCCACCCTCTCTGACTGTTACTATTCCAGCACCAGCAACGTCAAGTTTTCCATCCACAAAATACGCATCTACAACCAATCCAGATCCTTCTCCAGTAATAGTTGTGAGTTGTAAATTGTCATATCTATATGTTGTGTATCCAAATCCAACTGAATATGAAGTAAGTCCAAATCCAGATACATTAATCGTTGATACTGATCCAGCAATTCCAATCAAGTTTCCAGATATAGATTTATTAGTAATTCCAATACTTACTCCAGGAACAATTCCAACATAAGTAACACTTGTGGATAATCCGATCTTAAGTTTATTAGATCTTGCATTTACAGTTTCTGGTTTAAGTTTTGCCAATGTATTATAATCCCCACCTTCTATTGGATTATAGAATGAATAAGATCCTGGGTTTGTTATAAACTCTGCCTTATATAAGGTAAATTTAAGATCTTCATATCCACTTGGTTCCCAAGTAGATCCATTTTGAGACTTAAATAAGGATCCAAGTGTTGGTTGTTTGGAAACAATTTTTTTAGTTGGTTGTGGAGAAGTTTTTGAGTTATTGATCGACACACTGCTGCCAGATCTTCCCCAATTTGAATCTGCTAATAAATTGCGTATTCTTCCGCCAAGAGCACCTTTCCAAACATTTTCTAGATAGTATCTAATATCTGCATCCGTAAATCCCTCATTCAATGCCTTCACATAACTTCTTCCACCAAAGAAATCGGTTTGATTTGCTGCATTTCCTGTTTCAGTAATATTTAAAAATACTCCTTGTTTTTCGGATGGGTCAATTTGGAAATCAACCATACTTCGTATTGAAGGAATCGAAGTAAAATATGAAAGTCTTCCAAAAGATGCCCCACTAATAAGACTTTGCACTTCCCATCCAATTTGTCCTTTGTATTCGTTTTCTAAGTAGAAACGAATATCTGCATCTGAAAATCCTTCTCTTCTGGCTTCTGTATAATCATAAGACCCAAACCAACCCGGAGCTCCCGGAGTATCATCAAATCCAGACATGCTCCTGAAAGAAAATTCTGGAATTGGATTATTAACTGATGGTACCATTCCTGTAAGATCTTCTTCGCCCATTCTAGAGATCCAAACTTGATAATCTGTAGAATCTGAAAGTATTACAATAGCATATTCTTTTTTATTTTCTAAGAAAACTGGAGATTCAAAATAAACTACAGTTGCTAAAGTTGCATCTGATGAAGTTATGATATTAGATGGCAATAAATGCACCTCAGAAAATGGAATAACTTCGGTCGAAGGCACTCCAGATGTAACAGGTCTAATTTGTATAATGACCGGCAAATTTGTAGTTGGTTTAGAATAAAAGTAAAGATCTACTTTTGTTAAGAAAATTCCATTAGGCTCGCCTACAATAAACGTTTGTGCCAAAGGATCAGAATAAACCTCTCTATTTTCTGTAAATGTCGATGTGGATGTATTTGTTACGGTTATTGATGATTGTGAAACAGATTGGTCTGAAGCCGTTAAAAGTCTTTCATCCGCAAAAGTTTCTTTTCTTACGTTTGCATTTCTAATTCCAAGATTTGTATCTTGAGAAGTTTGTAAAAGACCTTGAGCATAAAAATCCTTTTCAGCAAAACTATTTGTTGTTCCCGGAATTGGAGTTTCAATACTGCTATTTGATAACTTAAATTGCTTTATTCCAGTTTCAAATGAAATTGTTGGAGTGTTTGGTACAAAGAATGATCCAATCAAAGTGCCAGTATCATCGGTAACCAATCTTAAATCCTTTACTTTTGCTCTTGCTCCACTAGTTTTTCCAATTAAAATTGATGTTTTTACAATTCTTCCATGGAAATTTCCAATTGCTGCCTCTTGTAATGATGCAGTATCAATATTTAAAATTGTTGATGATGAAGTATAATTGCTTTGTAATGTAACTTTTTCTGTTGAATATGGATTTATTGAATAAGTTTCAATTGGAGAATTGTATGGACCAGTTTTATGATTTGATGCAGATAATCTAAACAATCCTGTAAAACTACCATTTGAAGAATCAATAGCAGTTATAGTTTCTCCAACAATAAATGTTCCTTCAAGCATACTGATTTCAATCAATTTTGGCATACAAAATCGACTTACGTCAACTTTATCAAAAAATGCATACATTTGTGAATAAGGTTTTAATTTACGAGAAATAAATTCAATATTTCTCGCTCTCATAAATTTTATAAATTCATTATTAACAATTCTTGCGCCAAGCATTTGACTATCAATCTGCTCAGTAACATTCCACCTAATACCTTCTCTATTTTGCGCTAATTTGGAGGTTACTGAAGTAGTTGCAGTATTTGATATTGTATTTGAAGATGTAGAAGTAGTTGCAAAAGTATCGTTAAAAACAGTTCTTATTCTTCCATCTTCAAAATTGCTAGAAATTTGTTTAGACGATGCTAATTCTCTTTCAGAAACAGTCGTAGGACCTGCTCCAGATGTTGATGACAATGTGGAAGAAACCTCTACACCAATCCAATCAGTTTGCCACGCACCCCAATCAATTTGACTAAATCCAGTTTGTGGGTTTACATCCAACTGCTGTATTGTTGATTTGTAACTTCCCTCTATTGTTACTCTATTTGGAGCCAGTTTTCTTGTATCAACCCAAGTGTCAGAAGATGGATTTAAAGATATAATTCCAGTATATGAAGTTACTAAAAATGGAGTAACATTTTCAACTCTAGTTGCAAATGGATTGGTTACAAATTTTTTGTTGCTGTATTGAAGTGTAATTATTTTTTTATTTCTTTTTATATTTTGTCCAATAATTATTTCGTCGTAATTATAGTCTAGTGCGGCATTTGCAGTAGTGCCAATTCCAATTACAGACGATTGTCCAATCAAATCAATCGCTGTAGTATAATGTGGTGGTCTTAAATATCCTTTTGACTTATCTATACTTGCTTTAAATAATGGATTTGTTACATCATGAGCAGCATGAGATTTAAAATTGTCAACAAAGAAACCACACTTAAATCTATCAACTCCATTAGTTTTTATTGATAATGATTCTGTAGATACTTCTAACAATGAAAGTTGAGTATAATATTCTAAGTTGGCAATCCTAACTTCCAATCTAGAAATATCTTCCATTCGATATCTTTTATGTGTTGCATATGAAATGCTTACATCGTTGATATTATACAAATATGCGGGCAATGAAATTGTTGCTATTTCTAATAATCCATCGACATTTTTTGGAGCACTGGGAGAATCTACTGGGATTCCTCTTTGCAGTTGAAATACACCTTCTTTACTTAAAAATAATTTATCAATTCTTGGTAAATAATAAGAAAAACTTACCAAAAATGTTTCATTGGGAGAAATTTGATAGTTTGATGCTTGTCCAGATCCGGTAAATATTCTGGATCTAAAATCAAACGGCGAATATATTGATGAGTTACTATAAGAAGAAACTCTAGGTCTTATGTCAATAATATCTGAAAGTCTTCTTTTTGTACCATTATTTGGATAGGGTAATTTTGAGTATTGATCAGTTGGATAACTATCAACAGTGTAAACATCTCCAACATCAGAAGATTCCACATAATAATTTTCAAATATTATTTTCAGTTTTTTAGTTGGATTAAAATTAGAATCTATTTTTACGAGTCTTGAAAAATCGTAGTAATTACTTCTATATCCACAATCTAATTTATACTTAGAAAGAATATTTTTATCACCAATAGTTATTGTGCTAATTGTTCCATTTATTTGAGATTCTTCAAATGAAACAATTTCTCCGGAAACAAATCTAGATTCATTTCTATATACAAACTCTATAGAATTTGTTGATTTTGAAATTACTGTCGCAACGGCATTGCTTTCAGATCCAATTACAGATTCTCCAACAATAACATCAGTAGCCAATTTATTTGGACCAGTCAAAGAGGCTGAAACAAAATTCATTGTTGGAATGTTTGGCGAATTAGCATCAGAAGATTCAAATATTGCCAATACATTTGTCACTTCTGCATCATTCAAGCATATTTCTTTATCTTGAATTCTTGTGCCGTATATTGGAGAATATGATAATCCATCATTTAATGTTGTATTTCCAACTCCAGAAGAATTTTTTGATGATCTGTCAATGAGAATCGAATTGATTCTATTGACCTTTTTAATTTTTTCTTTTACTTTATCTTTTTTAACACTTACAATTAAAGTTGCATTAGATCCACTAGCAATTGAAAGATTTTTAATCTGCAAATTTTTAAATCCATTTGTAAAAATAAATTTATCTGCAGTAAGTGTTTCTACAAATCCATTGCTGTAAGTTAAAATATATCTTTGATTTGCATATGGTTGATATGTGTAATCAGTTTCAAGTGTTGGTGCTATGATTGAATTTGCGCTAAATGATGCTATATTATATTGTCTCTTCAATGAAATGTCGGTATTCTCAGTATCTATTGTTGAAACATTGGATTTTGAAAGGGGTGTTGTGAGGGATGGATCATCTGTATTTGTAATTTTGGAAAATCTAATTGACAATTCTGAAGTATTAATTTGAGAAGAAGTTGTATCTCCTTCACAAATTCCAGCAACTTTTGTAATTGCTGATAAACCAACACTCTTTCCGTCAGTAGATACTGAAGTAATTTTATTATATGTAATTGTTGAAAACCCTGCTCTAGTATAACTTATGATATTGCCTATCGTAGCAATTCCAATAAAGTTTGTAGTTGTTGAGGTAACAGTGCAAATTCCAGAATCAGGATCCTTTGCACTTATTGTAAATGAGGGAACTGTTAAGGTAAGAGATTCATTTGGAATATTAAGTGTTGGTTGAATTTGACCACTTAAATCTAAATCTGCATTAAATCCTGCTGTATTAGTTGCTGTAGATCTATATGAATAGACAGAATAAACATCAGATAATTTATAGTCTCTAATAGACTTTACAACTTGCCCATAAGTAGAAATTCCACTTACAACAATTCCCTCATCTTTAACAAATCTACCAGAAACATCTTGAAGTATTAATGATGTTGAATTTGACACTGAGGACCTTAAAAATCCTTTTGCTCCACTGGTTTTCCCTTCAATTAAGGCAGATATCGGAAGAGTAATATTTGTACTCAATCCAACAGAAGTAAATGTTTGAATATCAAATACTCTTAATTCATAAGTTGTTGTAATTCCAGTGCTGCTAACTATACTATAGTCGTATGCTTTTGCAATTCCAATTTCATTACCAGCAGGAATTGTTTTGTCTGCTGACATTCTAGAATCTCTTAAACTTATATAATTTGTAATTGCGATGCCCACATCTGGCTGCCCATAAGCATTGTTTACAAACAATGATGGACCACAATTAAATGATACACCCTCCAATTCAACATTATTCGTTGATCTTGGCTTATCAATATCAATAAATGTTTGAGAATCTTTAGTTACTTCAAATCCTCTAATATACGCCTTTCCTGGAGAAATTTTATACGTTAATAAATTATCTGAAGGTGTATTTCCAGATGGAGTCAGTTGACTTTCTACAAAAAGACCATTATTTCCTATTCTGTCATTTAATGAATTTCTTGGATAAACATCAAATGGAGTAATATAATAATCTCCAGATTCATCATAAGTTCTTCTAGCTAATTCATCTGCAATAATACTATATTCCGTTTTATCTACAACCTTCTCAACAACACCATTATTAATTCTTAAAACTTCAATAAAATTTGCATCATCATAATTATCTAAGGATTTTTTAATAAGAGATGTTGATATTTTTAATCTATCTGCCCCAGGCGCAGCATAGTTAGAAAATCCGTTTGCATTATCATAAAGACTTTCATCTACATCTGCATTAACAATTTCTTCAGTTATATAAAGTCCAACTCTATAAGATGGTTTAGTGCCAAAGTTATCTAAAACAAGAGTTTCCGAAGAGACTCTTACAAAATATCCACGAATAAAATAGATTCCTTCCGAAATAAACGCGGCAGATCCAATATTCGTTGAATTTGAGTTTATTGCTTTTGCAAAATCTTCTCCTGCAGGAATTATATTAGAAATTCCAAAACTAATATCTGATAAAGTTGTTAGATTTTCATTGTCCCTAAAAATATTTTCTTGAAAATTGGTGCCAGATTCTTTATAGTCAATAAAAAGAATAACATTTCCAGTATCTGTATTTGTTGCAACATCTTTGATTTTTGCTGTAACTCCACTGACAGACCCCTTTATTTCTTTTCCAACTAATCTTGTTTGATAAAGATTGAGTGGCAACCCAGAAAATTCTGGCTCTACTTGCACACTTCTATAATTTAAAGTGTGCGTTATTGCTCCAGGAATAACTCTAGATCCTTCTTTAAAAAAATGTCTTCCAAATTTTTCAATTTGGTTTTGAAGAATTGATTGTAAAGTAGTTAATTCTCTTGCTTGTATTGAATACCCAGGCTTAAAAAGAACTTTATGAAAATCTTTTTTGGCATCAAAGTCATCAAAATATGGGGTTCTGTTTAAATTAGTTTCCTGTGGCATGGTGATTAAAATTGCAATATAACTTTGATATCTTCTTTTTGATTTGAAGATCTGATTACAGAAGGTCTGTTGTCAATATAAAGAATATTTCCAGAATACTTTTGTACTTCTGGATTTGATATTCCTTTAATAAAAGTTTGTCCCAAAAAGTAAGTAGTGTTATTTATTACTGTAGATACTCCAGGATTATTTGTTGTGCCAAAGGTATCTTGAATCAATAAATTATTACTACCACCATAAATTGTTAAAGATCCTCCAGTATCTGGAATTGAAGTAAAAGATTTTAATTCATATCCATATTTTGGAGGTATTGGATTATTATATGCATCTCTTCTACTAGAAATTCCAAGAGATTTTTGTTGCCAATATTTTAAAACTCCAGTTACTTTATCCCAACTAGCAACTTTTCCAACTGCTGTTGATCCAATTCCAATTGTTTGTGTAATTTGAGAATCTAAAATGTATGTGGTAGATGTTGTAAGTCCAGTTAATTTTAAAGCATATAATGCGCTTGCTTTTTGTTTTGTTAAAATAGATGTAGAATCATAAAATGTTGGATCTTTAATAATACCAATTCTGGCAAATTGATTTCCTGTTATAAAATCTGGATCTAAAGAATCATTTTCAAACCTAGAATAAATTAAAACTTTATCTGCTCCCAATTCCTTGTAAATATTGAATCCATGCCCGCCAGGAGGCGGAATAATGACATCAAATTCTGCGTCTTTATCTGAAGATCCATTTACAACTCCAGCTGCTTCTAAGTCAACAGTTGCATATGTATAGTTTTTTCCACCATTTGTGACAGAAACTGAAGAAACTTTTTGATCTTCTCCAACTATAACTGTGCAAAGACCATCTCTACCATTTCCTCTAAGGGGCACATTATTATAAGTATTGGGAGTATATCCCTCTCCCCTACTAGTAATAACAATGGTTTTTATTTGTTTGCTTGTTAAAGTATTATCTCTAACCGAAGCTGCATCTGAATTTGTTTGCCAATTTTTTGGCACAGAAACATATTCAGTAGAATCAAATTTTACTAATTCTGATGGTTTTATCGTATACAAATATTTCCAAAGATATCCATCAGCACTAACCCCTGCTGGTCTTGGTTCTAAATCAATGAAAGTTGGTTCATCTAAAGATGGTTTTCCATTAACATTTTCTGGATTTGCTCCATTATTAATACAGATATAAACTCTATAGTCGCTATTTATTACGTAAAAATTAGAATTGTAAAGATTTGTTGCTCCGCTGTTTGGCGCGGGATTGGAGGCAGAATAGTCATGCCTATACATATCATAAGTTGTGCCTGATGACCAAGTAATCTTTCTAATTACTTTTGAAATATCTGAAGGATTTAATTTTTTAACCGCAATTATTGTATCCCAAATATCATTATATTGATCAAAATTATCGACCGGACTTGGAGTTGCAGTATCCCAATTACTATCAACTTCTGTTGGGTTTGGGAGACCCAAAAATACATAATAACTGCTTGAATTCGTTGATGCTATTCCTGTCAACAAATTATCAGAATTTAATATTCTAAACTGGTTTGTAATTATCGCAGACATTTAAAGTTTTTTATTTATTTATGTGGTATATAATGATCTCATTGGCGTAGATCTGATAATTAGTGGCGCTGTAGAGATTCCTGACAATCCATTTTCCAAATTCACAGAAAAACTTTTTGGATTTGCTCCCCTATTAAAATTGAATAATCTTCCCCAACTAAAATATCCAAAAAATTGACTATTACCAATTCCACTAAGATTATTATATGATTTTACACTTGTCGTAACTCTAATCAATTCAGTAGTATTGCCAATACCCACAGCATTACCAGAAATTGCTTTTACTGAAAATGCTTGATATACATTGTCAATATAAGTAGACCCAATACCAAGAACACTAGTGTTGTCATTAATTGATGTTAAACCATTTCCAACTGTAGAATCATAAACAACAAAATAATATCCAGTTTGAATGCCACTAATTGTTAAAGATGTACCAACTTGAGTTGAATCTCTAAATATCGAATCTTTTGGAATGTAAAAATCAAAAGTAATTCCTGTCGAAACGCCAGCAATTGAAGTAGTGCCAATACCACTAATTATTCCAAAATCTCCTTCATAATTTACTCCAGTAATATCTTCATATGTAACTGCTGGAGTGCTGATTAATACCTGAGGTGGATTGCTAGATGTATATCCAAATCCGGAAGTTAATATGTTAATTGAAGAAATTGTACCAACACCACTAATATTACACGTTGCAATACTTGAAGATCCAAAAGATGAAAGAGAAATTATTATTGCTGGAGAAGTAGAAAATCCTATTCCACCATCCAATACTAAAACTTGAGAAATTGTTCCCGCAGCAGAAACAATTGCTGTAGCAATCGCTGATCTTGCATCTGATTGATCCAATATTCTTATATTTTGCTTTCCTGAGGGGAGAATTTCTGGAGTATAGTTAAATAATGGCCTTACATTTTGAACAAAAATTGAAGTGCTTGCAATACCAATAGGTCTAATCAAATTAGATACTGGGAATATGTTTGCACTCAATTCTGGTCTACTTTTAGAAATTAAAACTTCATCAATATAAAAATCATCTTTTTGTTTGCACCATTCTACAGTTCTTATGATTGATGCATCTGAAGTAATTCCTGGACCGAAATATTGAGTTGTATAAACAGAATCTACTACAGAAACTTCTGTGACAATTCTTTCGTTTTCTGTATAAGAATTCTTTATTGATCTTAGTTGATCAACTAATTTTAAAGAATCTCCGATTTTAATTGTTGGAGATACAGAAACTTCTCTGACATCAGAATCAGATCCTTTATAAAATACGGATTTAACAGTATCTCCTGATTTTGGAGCTTCTAAAAACTCAATTTGAGATCCGCCATCAAATTTATAAGATTCCCCCGGTACTTGTAAAGTATCATTGACAAATATCAACAAATTTCTATCCAATTGAATTGGAGATCCACCCTTGACAACAAAATTCGAAACCACACCATTTTCTTTAAGACTGAATATCTTTTTAAATCCATCAAAATCATTACTAAAATCATCTAAAACAACAAATTGTCCAGGATACCAACAATTAAATTGATCTGTAAATGTTTCTAATACTGAAATTTGGAATGGAGAGTATGCTATGCTGGTATTAGTGGGAATTCCTGTAGATCCCCCAATTTTAAAGGTTAAAGTATCACCAACACTATATCCGTATCCACTATTTGTTATGTTAAATTGCAATACGCTATTTCCATATCCTACCACAATATCAACTGCTGCTTCAGTGCCTATTCCACTATTGGAAGAATCATACACTAATGGAATATTTTCATAGTTTAATGGCGAATCAATAACAACCTTTGGTGGATTTGATGTTGTATATCCAGATCCAACGAATGTGACTGCAATTGATACAATATTTCCATTTAATGCTGTTGCTGTGCCTATGGATAAATTTCCTCCACTTGTTGCTATGGAAACAACAATTGAAGTTTGAATTCCAGATCTATATCCAGACCCACTATTGCCGATAGAAATTGATTGTATAGTTCCTGCTGCAGATACAATTGCAGTACCTCCAGCAGATACTAAAGGTTGAAATCCTATTCCTTGAGTAGATCCAACAGATACAATAATTCCACCTCTAGGAATTCCTGCACTATTTACATCAAATTTCATTGGACCTGTTATATTGTTGGTAGTTAATCCAACGGGATTTCCACTAAATACGACGCTAGAAATTCCAGCATTTTCAATAACTTCATAAGTAAAGGTTTGTCCAACTCCTGTTGCAGGATATTTTGGTTTTTGGAATATATTATTGATTAAAAGAATTCCAGCTGAAACAGAATTTGAAGATACTATTCCAGATATATTCATGTCAGAAGCTTTGAGTGTAAAAGTTGACTTTTTGCCATCAAACTTCTCAGAAATGTCATCAAAAATATTATTTTCATAATATGCACTGACACCAGCTCCTGTAGGTTGCGATCTTAAAAATATTCTTCCATGAAAATGCGAAGTATTTTCATTTATTGTTCCATCAGAATCTCCATGCGGCGCAGAAACAAAATAAATTATATCATCAACAATATTATAATTTCCACTGTATTTTGTTATTATAGATCCGGTGGTATGGATTAACGATTGTGTGCCAAGTTGAGCCCTTCTACATGCAATTTTATTTGTTCCTCCGATTCCAACATCTGTTACTATAACAAATTCATCATCAATTTTCAATAAATCTGTAGCATAAAATTCTTTTGGATTATTTACCTCAAATATTGATGTCGTATTTACATCATCCGAATTTGAAATCAAGTATGTTGTTTTTGCAGTTGCTACTATTGGACTTTGAATTATATTATCTACTGTGATGAGTGATTTGCTGTTTGATTTGTAATTAGATTTAAAAATATGCGAACTACCTATACCGACAGAAGTAATATCAAATACTTCTGGATTAAATCTAAGAGCTTTTTCTGGGGTTTCTGCAAATTTTACTAAGTTATCACTAATTTTTACAGCATACAGTGTTTCTGGTAATTGAGTTGTATTACCAATTCCAGTAATTGTAGTTGTCGCTATGCCAATCCTAGATCCATTATTATCTACGGAATATTCTATTTTTTCTCCGGTAATAAAGAAATGATTTGGTATACTTACAGTGTTATTGCTTATGTCAATATTAATAGAAGAAGATCCATCAATAATTTTTTTGAAAATTGGGGCCCCTCTATGTTTTAGATTAAAGTCTTTTTTTAGAGAAAGTTGTGTACCCTCAAATCCTTGAAGATTTATATTTGATTCAATAATAGAATTACCTAGATCTATTTTACCAAAAGTTTGTTTTGGAGTTATTTGTAAAGTTTTTTGAAATACTCTTGCTTCTACAGCAATATTTGGATCTGGAGTAAATGTTAAGTATGTATGCGTAGATGTGCTTTCTGCACCAATATTTCCCAATAGACCATCGCTCGTTAACACTGCAAATTCTTCAATATGAGATTGATTGTCAGAATCATTAATTAAATTTATTTCGGAAAATCTTACTCGATTATTTGTGATATCAGTAATTTGCATATAATAAGTTGCAGCATCATGTTTATCAAATCCAGACGTGGTAAATCCGGCTATTCTATTTGCTATTGGAGAAGATGTTGATCCAATTGATGTGTAATGAGATGATAATTCTCCATAATAAAAAACTGTAGTTGCTACACCAACAGTAGATGTATTTCCAATCGAAATAGAAACAGAATTTACAGTTGCACTTACATTTGGAATTGGTGTAAATGTGATCAATATTCCATTTGATCCTGTTGCCACTCCAACTATTCCAACAGATCCTTCCCCATAAGTTGGCACAAAGGTGCCTGAATCTATTTCACCAAAAATAGTATATTCACATTCATTATTATTAGAAGTTACATTTACTTCAGATAGTTGTACTTCATTATTGTTTCCAACGGCAGAAACCAAAACTTTTGCGGACGATGCTATACTAGTTGATATTGATACAACAGTATTAGCAACTGGGGTCAAAGTTGCTGGTATGGAAATATTACTACTAGCAAAACTTACTACATCTCCAAGAAATATTGTTGTAATCCCAATATTTGTATTTGCAATACCGATGTAAGCGTTGCCAAAATTATAACTATTATATTCGTATTTTTTTGGATAAAATAAAATTTCTCCAAGGTTTCCAGATCTTCTAAAAGAAAAACTTCCCAAATCTTGAAGTGTTTTGTTTGCTGAATATGAAGTTAAATACGCATTATTGCCATCATAAATGACATTTATTGTTACAATTTGTTTTTCACCAAAATATCTAGAATCTTTGATTAAAATATAAAATTGTCCGGCGTAAAAGTCAGTAACATCAAAATTTGATACTACTGCATAATTAAAAATACTTGGAGTATCATCAAATTGATCACTAATATCATCAATACTTAAAACTCTATTTGTAACAAATTCGGTATAATCCAATAATCTCAAAGTATCAAATGAAATTTGATTGGAAACTAAATTTCTATCAAAAGAAATTGTGGATTCTTTTGCAAAAGCAAAATCTTCATAACAATCAAAATCTTTTCTTTCAATTAGATCAATAAGTACATTTGTATTTGAAGATACTATAGAGGCACCGGCACCATCAGCAGTAGAAGATTCGATTTGCAAATCTGAGAATTTTTTATATCCCAGTGTATGAGTCAAAGCGTCTACAGAATTTGACCATTTGTCAATCGAAACTTTAGATTTTAATGAGTATGAAAAATTCTGATAATAATTGCCATCTTGCAATACTTGAGAATACGTATTAAGTTTTCCAACTTCTCCACTATAATCTTTTAATTTTTCATTTGTAGATCCAACAAAAAAATCTCCATATGATTTATAGTTGAATACTACCGTAGATCTATTGTCTGTGGATCCTCCTCGTAATATTTCTCCAGGTTTAATTTCTCTAGGCAAATTATTAATCTTTAAAAGATTAAAAGTTGGATCCCAAGATACTATTTTACCAACATTTTCATTTTCAACAAAAACATTTTCGCCTTCATTATAAGTAAATTCTCCAAATTTTATAGATGGATCAAATTTTGGCAAATAACTTTCTGGTATAATTCTTCCATATGAGTTGCTTCCATTTTGTAAAGATGTTTGTTTTGAAAAAATTCCAGGATTTCCACCTGTGTCCAACTTATATTGCAAAACTCCTTTAGTGCCTCCTATCGCGCTCGTGACGCCAACAAGTGTAAACAATTCATATCCGTATTGTGATGAATTATATCCTGCGCCAGAGGATGAAATTCCTATGCCTTCTACTAAAATTTTACTTCCAACAGAAAATGGAAAATCACGGGCCGTACTAAATCCAGAAGCTAAGTTTAAAGTTACTATCTTTGTCGATTGATTGTATGAAACACCAGTCACTCCAATTCCATTACTATTATTAATAGCTAACACTCTCGGAGTGCCATATAGCGTTTTGGTATTTTTGAGAATGTCTACTTTAGAAACTTTATTAGTTGTAACTTCTGCTTTTAAAATTACTTCATCTTTAATTTCATTTGTAACTGAATCTATTACAACAAAATCTGGAGGAACCGAATAGTTTTTTCCACCAGAAGATAACCCAACAGAATTTATTGAATAAAGTTGCTTAACTAAAAGTCTTTGTGGTAATTGAGCAATTGGTTTTAATGTTTTATCATATGGATAGTTAAATCCTGGAGTTTGAATCGAAGATTTTAATATTTTACCTATTTGACTACTCTGTGCTGACAAAATTGCACCATATCCAGATCCAGATCTAATCGATGTAATTCCCGGTGGACTAGAATATGCTTTACCACCAAACAAAACTTCAATCTTAGAAATAGATCCTAATGCTCCAATTTGATTGGTTTTATATTTAATAACTGAATTCGAAGAATCGTATAATGAATATTCTGGATAAGAATTTAAATTAAATGTAAATGAAGTGCTTCCAATTCCGCTAATAACATAGTTGTCATTGTAGGCACTTTTTTTATAAGATATTTCATTAAATCCAATAACATCTTCATCGAGAATAATTTCAGATTTTTCTTTAGACAAATAGGATTTGCCAATTAATGGAGTTAATTTATAATAAAGCTTATTTGGCAAAGCATCTGTTACCTTTAATGTAAGTTTTGCATCATTTGTTACTCCAATGATTCCTGTTTTACTAACTTCAAAAGTTGGAGAAGATAAGCTGGTTATGAATTTGTCAGTAAATGTTGAATCAGTATATAAATCAAAATCAAATGATTGCACTTTAACTCCACCATTAACATCAGATAATGTAGGGTCTGATAGGTCAAAAATAACCGTATTCCCATTAACAATATCAATTGGTGGATTGACTGATGATATCTGATGATCCGATCCACTACTTCCAATACTTACATATTGTGGATTGGGTATTGTGGTTTGATATAATGCTTCTGTTAACTTGATTTTATCTTCATCAACTTTAAAGATATAATAAATTTGATTATTTTTTAATCCATTAGCTGGATTGGTGGATGAATATATTACTTTATCGCCGGTTTTATAGTTATGGTTATTAATTGTAATTGTAGAGTTGCTTGTTGAAATTCCAGAAGTACTAAAATATTTTGTATTTGCTACTAGTCTTCTATTTTCAGGATTATATTTTATCAAAATGGTAGTTGTGATTCCTGATAATACATCTAGAGAAATTGAATTACCTACTTTCAAATCATGAGAATTTTGGCATGTTATTATTCCGATATTTTTTTCAACAAATCCTGTTATGATTTCGTCTTGCGTAGTAAATTTGTGATAAACTCCAGACCCATATGAATGAAAATATAAAATCTGAGAATCTGTGCCAATCCCACTAAATCCTCCAGTAGATCCTATCGCCAATGGCAAAGTGGATAATCCAATTAAATTGTCATTGTATTTTGCAATATACAATATAGAATTATTTTGTATTGGTGCGCTATTAATTCCATTTGAAGATCCTATGATAGAATTACCGCCTTCATTAGAATATAATACTTTTTGATTTGTAGATAATTTATGATTTTCAATATAAATTGATTGCAATCTAATGAATTTAGATTCTGATGAAGATCCAACTGAATATGTAATGGTTACCCCAGATCCAACTGTTCCAATAGCAACAGATTCATTAGGATTGAAGTATATTAATTTTTTTGTTTTTTCGGATTTTTCTGTAGAAATTCCACTTTCATACGTAAATCTTCTAGGATCGTCTTGAATAGTTGAAAATGCGGAATAACCATATCCCACAGTGCCATTATGCTCTCTCTTTACTCTAATTCTATTAAATACTGGATCTATACTTAAAACAAGAAGTTTTTCTGTACCAATTCCTGGATTTGTTATCTTTAAAACATCATCTGGTTGAAGCAGATCTTTATTGATTGTGCCAAGAATATTAATATTAGTAACTATTCCCGTAATTCCAGTTGTGCCAATTCCGGTTGAAATTACATATTGGTTTTCTGTAACATTGATTTTTTTATTCCCTGCAAATTTTATAAAAAATTCACTAGAAATTCCAGAAATATTGACAGTATCTAAATTTTTTAACCCATGTGGTATGGATGATATTCCTTCTACTATTCCATTTTGAGAAATAATTGAAAATTCTACATTGTCAACTTTGGTGGAATATGCACTTAATGAAGAAATTCTGGACTCAAAAACTTCACTAATTCTTGCAGAAGCTCCATCTCCAAAAGTGCCTTCATTATTAAATACGACGATATCTCCTACTTTATAGTTATATCCAGCACTAGTTATCCCAACAGATTCAACAGATCCCCTATAACTAGAGTCAATTATTGCGCGTTGGTTTACTCTCTTTTGTGGTTGAAAAATTGATTCATATTCGCATTCGGCATCATTTAATTTATATGGATATGTATTTCTAATATAATTATCAGATAATAAATCAAAATCATTTTGATTTGAAGATGGTAAAAAATTAAATTCAATTGGAGACGATTTATAAGTATTTCCTATTACATATGGAAAAGATGGTCTTCGATAATTTGAATATGTCTGATCGAATCCACTTTCATTTCCATTGATTGTGCAAAAATATGCGTATGTGCCGTTCGGAAAATCTGGTGTTTTGCAAAATCTACCATTATGCTGATCAAGATCTCCAACATTAGTAAAGGCATAATCATCAACAAAGAATCCAAGAGAAAACCCTGATGGTCGGTCAGGATTTGAAATTATTTCATATCCCGAAGATAGTGCTTTAATTTGACTTCCATCGATAGTTTCATATCCATACGGACCATAAATTGGATTTCCATCGTAAGCCCATCCAATTATTGGCGAATGGTTATTTGAAAGAGATTCTACGTTACTAAAAATTAAATCTGAAGCAGAATAGTTGTTTGATCCATCAATATTTTTTGATGGCAGTTGTTTTCTAAGATTTCTTGGCGCAAAAAGATTTACATATTGTAAATCACTTCTTATTCCAGAAACAATAATTCCATCATCATCACTTTGGGAAAAAACATCTTTATATTTTTCAACTAAATTTACGGTCCACTTTTTAATATTTGCTCTTAATCTTGCAGAAGATTTTCCGCTAGATTCTACAATTATTTGATCTGTCCCTGTAGTAAATCCAACCCCACCATTTATGACTTTAACCGAAATAAGTTTTCCGTTTTCTATAATTGGTGTTAACTGAGCTCTAGATCCAAAACCTTCAAAATTAAAAGATGGTAAAGAATTATAATCATTTCCAGAATTTAATACTATAATTTCCGAAATTTTTTGATTCTTTATAATTGGAGCGATTACTGCATTTTCTCCAGTTTTTAAAGATATTTTTGGTTGCTTATCAAAATTAATAATGTCGGTGGATCCATATCCAGACCCGCCATTTGTGACTTGAATAGACGAAATTTTTCCTCTAAACACTGGAATTATTTTAGATTCATATTTTGATGAATCCGTTCTAGAAACTCCAATTTTTCCAGATATTGTCACGGAAATTTCTGGATAATTAAATTGATGCTCACCAGATCCAATTGAAGATATATTTACATATTGATTAGTCAAATAATTAAAATTGGAAAACGTTGTGCCGATTCCAGCAGCTGCTAATCTAAATTTATTATCATCTATTTTGATTACATAATAATTTTCTGTAGTGCTTAGTCCAGAGATTACACTTCCAGAAGTTTTGTAGGTAATGATTTCTCCAGTTTTATAGTCATGGTTTTTGATATTAATTGTGTTATTTGAAGTGTTAATGCCTGTTGGGATAGCGATTCTTTTTTTATTTTCATATCCATTTCCAGAATTAATAATGTTTATTGAAGTTATAATATTTTTCTTTCTTGTCGATCTAAATCTCTGAATTCCTTCACCAACAGAAGTTAAATTTATTTCATTAATCTTTGCGACTGCACTTTCAACATCTTTATGTAATTTTATTTTTGTGTCATTAACAATAGAAACATAATATGCAGAATCATTCTGCAGATAATCTTTTGTAGAAGAATCTCCTGCTGTTGATCCAATACCAATTTTTAACCTATCAATTGAGTTATATAAAATCTCTTCTCCAAGATTTAATTTGTGCTCTGTGTTAAACCCAATAATATTGGATGAAATATCAATAAATCCACCTAAAGCAGTAGCTACACCTGTGGCATTAAAATAAATGTCATGATTAATTTTTGTGATTTTTACTTCCGCTTTTGCTCCAACTCCATTTCCGCCAGAAATTGAAATAGTTGGAACGTCAATATAATCAAAACCACCATCAACAATTTTTATTTCCTGCAAAGATCCTATGACAGCACAGTTTCCGGTAGCTCCAACTCCAGTAGAATCTTCTATTGATATGATTGGAGGATTAATTACGTCATAGTCATATCCACCATCAAAAACATCTATAGATTCAATTGGTCCATGATATACACATTCTTTTGATTTATAATTTAAAATTTCAACACCATTAATTAAAATTCCTAATCTGCGCCCAGGAATAGTTTTAATATTTTTTTCCAAAGATTCTGTAGGATTTTTTGGAATTTTTCTAACAAGTTTTTGTGTTTTTAGATATCTTTCACTTGTTTCTATAGGAGAAATAGATATGACCGAAACATTTTGATTTTGGTTATAGAAATCCTCATAGATGTAATTATCAATATTTGAATTACTGAGTGCAAGATTAATTGAATCTTTATCTATTTTTTTGACAAAGTATGTTTTAACTTTATTTGAAAAATTATTTTCGTCAAAATCAAGTTTAACTAAATCACCACTATAAAATCCATGATTTTGAATATTCAAAATTTTTGTTGTTGTCAGTCCAACAACAGCAGCAGATTTTGTCCTGTTGGTGGCAGAAATTTGATATGATGGAATAGAAGGAGATATTACAAAAGCATCTTGATTTAAATCATATACATTTTGTACGTCCGTTGTATATGATTGATCCGATTCGTATGTCTTTAGCAATCTTTTGACATAATATTTCAATTCCAAATTGTTTTCATTGCGGTTTAAATCTGCCGAGACTTTAAATTTTGTATCTGAAATAATTTTTTCAACTCTACCAAAAATAACCGCATTTGAATTTTTATCAATAAATTGTAAGTCGTCGTTTACAAATAGTAAATGGTCATTGGTTGTTGTAACAATAAAATATTGCCCATCAAATGTTATTGATTTTGGATTATATTTTATTGATGTATTAAATTTCCAAGAATTAAATCTTGAGTCTGATTTGTCTTTGATGATTCCTAAACTTTTTATTAAAACTGGATCTCCATCAGAAAAATAATTGAAATCAACAACTTCTTGATTTAATTTTTCTAATATAGAAACTACTTCAACATCGATTCTTTTTCCATTTTTATCAAACCCATATGTGACTGTAGATGTTGATGTTACATCAGCATTTGTTGAAAATGATCCTATTCCTACGCATTGAAGAAATTGATTTGCAGTTTTATCGTTATAATATACAATATTATTTTCGACAATCAAACTTCCAGTTTGTGCAAACCCCAAAGTTGAATCGACAATTAATGTTGAATTTCCAATTCCAATAAGTTTTGTTTTTGGGTGGGGCACAAATTTTCCGAAAATAGTGCCAAAAATTCTAATGTCTCTATTATACCCATAGTCTATATCTAATTGATAATACGAATCAGTAATCACTTCAACATTTGATATCGACCCATAATTGGTTTTAATTCCACTATCAGACTCTACTTCTTGAAACAGGCCATTCCCTATTAACTTTAATGGATCTCCAACAATTGGTTTAATAACAATCTGTTTTACTAATCGATAATCATTTGCTGAAGGTTTTAACAAATAATCTTGTGGTTTAATAGTTTTGCACTCCTCTCCATACAATGCTTTGAATAATATATTATTTGAATCTGAAGTGCCTTTTGATGAATAAAAATCTTTTGCTTGCCTTATCAAATTTTGTTGATTGATAGTGGAATTTAAATCAAAGTTTTCAAATCCTGGAAGAATTTGATATTTTAATTTTTTATAAAATTGTTGAAGAAAAATTACACTTAAATTTTCAACTTTGGATCCCACTTCATGAGTATCTAATTCTGTGCTTTCATATGAAACATTTTTATTATAAAAACTATACGTTGTAATTCCACTGAATCCTCTTATACATCCACTAAAAAAAGTGCTTCCTAAAGATGTATATGTGATAATTTCATCATCAATTTTTAATAATCCATATTTGCTTGGCCACGTTGCAGTGCTTTCAACATAGATTGTTGTATCTGTGTAGTCTACCGGTTGAGTTACCGTAGTAAATCCTACATTAATAATTTCTGAGGTATATGTGCCAACCTTTAATAACTGATCAATATTTTTTACAATATTGATTGGAGACGAGAAATGTGCTTCCGACTCATAATATTGTTTTAAGAAAGGTCCAAATAAAGGATACTCCTCTTGCATAAAAAGAGGAATTTGTCCTTGTACGACTGTTTTTGCAGAAACTCTTGTCTCAATCATATTATCTACTTATTGTTCCGTTAGAATAGCTAGAAGTTCTTGTATATGAATATCCAGAAGTATCGCTTTCTGAGGAGATAGTATCTGGAATTAAATTAATGTTGAAACTATTTACATCAATTTGTAAGAATAAGTCTTGAAGACCTATGACATCATTTGAATCTGGTATAGATTCAATTTCAATAATGCTTTCTGGAGTTTTTAATTCAGTACCTACTATATTTAATGCATTCAAAATAATCTCACCTTTTGAATAATCAACTTTGCCCGCATTATTTTTTACAATCTCATATCCAAAATCCGAAGTTTTTCTGAATAAAAATATAGATCCTGTAAGTCCGTTTTGCTCTGGAATATCTGAAAGGTAAATGTCTCCAGCAATTCCATTTACCTGAAATCCGGTGGATTTAATATTAAAGGAAGTTTTTTGTCCAGATGCATCATATTTAAGATGAAATGGATTTCCAAAACATATTTCATAGTCTGAGAAGACTCCGATAGCTGGTCTCAAATCTCTTCTCATTTTTATTTTTGTAATGTTTGAAGTGATTGCTATATCAACTTCATCAATAATTTTTAGTAATTTGCTATATTTTAATCTGCTTCCAAATCGATTTACATCAGAAGAATTTGCGAAAGTAGTCAAAGATGAAATTACATTTGTTTTCAAATCTTCAATAGATTTAGTTAAGTTTGAATTATAATAAACAGAAGAAGTAACTTCAACAAAGAGATATTTTAAATCGATGATTTCTGGAAGTATTCCTGCAACGGAATACTTTTTAAGATCTTTAATTATTTTTCTCTTTGAAATGTCGGAAATATAATTATATCCTCTGGGTTTAATCGCAAGAAATACTTTTCCATATTGTGGTGGAGTTAAATCTTCACCACCAAAAGCAGTTACAGCATCTGTTTCGGGGAAAATCTTAGCAACAAGAGTTTCATAATCCGATGCTGTAACTGCTCGATTTTGAGAGGAATAAATCCTAGGCGCATATTTACGAATTGAATTCGTAGATTCGATATTATCTCCACCCGCAGAAGATGAATTTGTAATTACGTTTGCAATTCCAATTGAAATTGTTTGCCCATTGTTATCAACTAATTTACCAGAAAAATTAAATACAGAAATTCCATTTGCTGCCTTTCCCGAAGTTACAACATAAGTAACTGTGATAATATTTCTATTTTCAAGTTTTTTGCCAAATACTCCATCACCAAACAGAATTTCATAACGCTCATCTTCAATTTCTTGTAAGAGAAAAATTTTACTTGACGAAGATACTTTAGTGATTGTATCAACAAGATTATATGTATTTGATGATGGATCTGTAAGACTATTTGCTACAGTGACTTTAATTGTCGATGTATCAATTCCACTGTTGTTTAGAATATATCTTTGATTGTATTGTGAATTGTTGACAGTAAATGTTTGAGTAATAAATGTTCCTTCGTAGATTGGAATATTTTCAAACGAAGCGATATTATTTTTAACAGGTATCGTTACATCTTCTGTTGTGCAAAATACATAACTTTCGGATCCAAAATTAGTAGAAGTTACAACAGGACCTTTTTTAAGAGTAATTGTGCTTGGAGGAACAAAATATGATGAAGTGTCTACTCTGAAAGAAATTTCTGCTTTTGCTGCTGCGATAGATCTTGGAATGTATCCAATGTTTCTTGCGAGAGATACGACATTTTCTCTTAAGGTAGCACTATCAATAAAGACCTCATTCGCAATCATATTTGCATTGAATGAGTTTAAGTATGTATTATATGCCAGGATGTCAATTAAAGTTGACAGGTTGGATCCCTCATAATCAAAGTCGGTAAAATTTGAATCGGCTCTTAGGTAGTCTTTGATGTTAGATTTAATCTGATCAAAGTCTAAATTTGAAAAATTGATTTGTGGCATCTATCGAACCGTTTGAAGTATGAAACTAGTCTGTTGTGGAGGAAACTGAGATCCAACAATCTTATAATCGACCAAAACTTGATATCCGTTTGAATCATAATCTGGTGTAACATTTACCGATCTTAAGGATACTCTTGGCTCAAAGTTTTTAATTACGCTTCTGATTTCTGATTCAATGTCTGAAGTTACACGAGGATCAAGAATTTCAAACAAACTTTGACTAATTTGTGTGCCAAGAAGACCATTAAATGGCCTTTCTCCATTCAGAGTCAAAACTAAATTTTTCAATGATCTGTTGATGGAAGTGACATCAACGATGGGTAAAAGGTCATACGTGATGGGATGTGCCTTAAAAGTAAGACTAATGTCCTTAAAACCACGTTTGACGTTTTCTACGGGCACATGCTTAAAGAAATACTGACTTATTTATATCAAAAATCTTAAACTATATCACCATTTTGTGCCAAGAATTGGCTCTGTGCCATACTCCCAATCATCATAATCGTCATCGTTTCGAATTTTTTGGTGAATTTCTTTTTGAAACTGAAAATTGTGCTTTTGAAATCTCAAATTCGAGTTTAAAATCCTTTCGGATCCTACATCAGTGATTAAACAAACAGTTCCCCACTGATTTTTCATGTAGTTTTTATCTCTATCGACTGGTTTTCTCATGATTTTCTCCTGATTTTGGTAAATCAGAACTTTTTACGGGGTTTCTATCCCGATTTTTCATTAAATCGATGTCATCTTGAAGAATTTCTTTCAAATAATTTTCATCCCACAAGTCATAATAGTCTGTTTTTGCTAATTTCTCACGAAATTTTCTTAATTTTTGTGTAGGTTGAGCTAAAATTAGATTATATTCGGGATTGCTTGTCTGAATTCCATTAATATATGTGACATTTGACGAGCAATCTTCAAAAAATTTCCATTCACGGTGAATTTTGTTGTGATGATCAACCCACTGCTGCACTTCCTCTAGAGAAAAGTGGTCTTCTATGGCATAAATGATCACATCATACCCATCAATCGGGTAAATGTCTTCTGCTCGGCACTCAACAATCTTATATTTTGACTTGGCAGCAAAAGGACAGATTGCATGTCCTTTCAATTCGGGTCTAAGTTTAGACACACTATCTATCCAAGATAAAATAGTTCTCTCCGTTTTTGTTTTTTTCATTTTTCGAGGGTTTTTAGAGAGAAGCGCGGGCGGTTTCCGGCGATTTTATATAAGTATTTAATTAAAAAGCACTCAGAGAAACTCCAAGTGCTTGAAAGAATTATTTACCTTGTCCTCGATAAGGTTTTCGTGCCTTATTTCTGCTGGTTGCAGCGTATTTTGTGTTTTTCCCCATTCCCTGTCGTGTATTCTTGGGATAAGATTCAATTTGTGCTGATCCGCTCAGAGACTTTCGACCTGCCATTGTTTACCTCAAATAATACGTGTCTTCTCGTGACCCACACGAATCACTGGATCGCACCAAATTTCATAACCTTTCTCTTTTGCATCCAGACAGAATGATACGTCTTCGCCGCACATGTCCTGAACTTTGCCAGATTCGAATCTTTGCATCTTAGGAGCAAACCAAGGATACTCAAGAGATTCAAATACACCATTTTTAATTAAGACCCAACCAAAACCAGTGTAGTCAACAGTGAAGGGTTTTTTCTTATTCTTCATTGTCTCAAGAGTTTCATGATTCATGACTCCACCATTCTTGGAGAAGTTTTCTTCATCCAACCAATGTGCAACAGAAGTTGTCATACCATCCTCGGTGCAATACCATCCTGACACAATATCCTTGTCATGATAGACGAGACGATAGAATTTCTCGGTATCGAAAACAATATCAGAATCAATCCACAACTGATAATCATATTCAAGTTTTCCATCCCAAGGTTTTTGATCTGGTCCTCTTAGTACGTTTGCACCAAGACACTTGCATCGTGCAAAGTTGACCATTGAAGAATAGTCTTGAGAGATTTGAATACTTGCACCTGCTTGCACAAGATCAAAACACAACTGCACAAAGTTTTTGAGAAAGATGTAAGAGCAACCACGACCAGGAAGACAAAAGACAACAGACTTGCCTTTGATCATCTCTTTTGCTTTTTCAACATCAAACTCATCTTTACTCTTTTCTTTTGGAGTATTTGCAATTACCGAAAATCCTTTAGCCATAAAATTTCAGAATGTTTTGTTAATTTTAACGTCTTATTTAGAAGATGTCAATACGAAGGATCCATGATATAAGTATCTTGTTTCAATTCCAAAATATCAACATGATGAAGATTAATCTCTTCTTTCTTCACCTTTTCAATCAATTCATCGAAAGATAAACTGTGAGCAACTGGTGAAGAATTTTTTGAAAACTTATCGTAGACATGATAGATCGAATCTTTTGCAGTCATTTTTTATTTCCGGGAAATTTTTTTACAGGGAAATTTTTTTGATGAGAATTCCTTCATCATGCAATTTATAATCGAGCACATCTCCTTCTTCCCACCCTAAACTTTCTTGTACTTCAGAGGGAATGTGAATATAATATTCTTCCGACTTTTCATCGTACATTACGTCTGCCGTATAAATCATGACATTTGAGTTGCAACATCAATTATATAGTTAATTCAAAATTCTAACAACGATAATTCCAATAATGATGAGAAAAAAATTGAAGATCTGTTTTGGATATCTGAGAATAACCCCAACTAAGAGGACCTTCCAGAAATTCCAATATGGTCCGGATTTTTTTATTTTATAGGGAGTCATATTGAGCTCGCGTTTTCAAAGTTTTATAGCTTAGAAGGACCCATTATTTTATGAACGCATCGCCCGCCGACGATATCACAAACCCGCCGCAAATCACTGCCATCACGGTGATATCACGGATCAGCAATTTCAGCAATCACTGCATCAAAACTCAGATCATCAAAGTAATCTCTTTCATAGACTCTTGTATTATACTCGATGCCGCACTGATTGTCAACCTCACACAAACTTTCATAGACTGTGATATCACAAATTGGAATTGATACGAATACACCTTTACTCACAATTAGACCTCCAAAGTGTTAAGATAGGACAGAAACTTGTTGAGAATGTGCCGACCCTTTTCTGGGGGTAGATGATCAACACGCTCTAACACTGATACTAACTGCTCGACATAATACTCAGGCACACGTATTCTAACTGTTTTGCCTGGTGTTTGATACTTAGAAACGAATCCCATAGATACACTTTTCCACAAGTTTTTCACAGATTAATGTATAGTTTTCCACAGGCAATTTGTGTGACTTTGAGTGATAGACTGCGATTTCACGTATACCTGTGGAAAACTTATCTGTGAAAAACTATTAGAGACTTAGCTCATAGTAGATATCACGCAACTCACGCAGTTTCTCCTCAGAGTATACCACTAACTGTGTGAGATCATGACGACTTAGCGTGATGGGATTCTCTCCTGCCCATCGCACAAGATCGCGCAGGCATACACTCTCTGCTACCTTATCACCTCTGAAGATATCATCAAGCAGAAACGCTGATTCTTCTTCAACTGTCGAAATCTGATGAGAAACCATGACTGATGATTGTTGCATTGTGACCTCTTAAGTATAGTTGAAAGTGGGGCGAATGTCAATCATCTGGGAGAGTGCATGTGCGGTCTCCGGAGTGTCTCTGAGGGTCTTGACAATTTCGGAGATGTGTGATAGACTGCGGGCTTAGATCACAACCTCTCAGCACATTTCCAACACCATTTCAACAGCAATTCAGAGACACTTAAATCCACAACATTCCCCACTATTTAACACTCACAACACTATTTTTTAATACATTTTTATTATACACTTTTTCCACAACTTTTTCCACAAATGCACTTTCAAGAGGTGTTAGATTTGGTTTTCGCATACCACTATAAGGTGTCGTTGTTGTGATATCATCAATCACATCTCCCATGTCCTTGTAATTAATCGGACGATAGAGTTTTCCTGTCTTTTGATGAAAGAATCCCCAAACGGTTTTTGTTGATTTGCCGAGATTATAATCAAACTTGCGATTACAAAAGAGCACAATACGAAGCACATTGCGTTTATATTCTTCTGTGCCATAGTAACAACCTTCAGGTGCAACATGTGGAAACTTCATGTAATAGAAAGACCGATGACTTCACAAGAGAGAGAATCATCAAACCATTCATGAAACTCACAGGCGATTGCCGCTGCGGTATCACAATCTCCTGTCTGTAGATGATACTCAATTCGCTCATCAATGTAATTCTTAATTGAATTAATCAATTCCAAATGTGTAGTTTTCATAATCAAAACTCAATATTGTGAAGATTGGAAATACCAAGAATTGATTCAATCATGGGCGATTCGATATAATGAAAATCGCTCACATGATCGGCAGCAAGAGTATCGAGAATTGAAAGAATCTCATTACCGTTGTTACCTTGTGCCAACAGAGAAAGAATCACAGACTTAGACATAATAACAAAGAAAGAGAGTTTGTGTGTGAATGATGAGTGTCTTTATAGAGGCGCATCTCATTCCTCTTGTGATACCTTACAGGAGTTCGGGGAAGGTATCAGAAACTTCAGAGATTAACTGCTCGTCGCTGATGTCTTCTAGATCAGATTCCATCAGTCCGTATAACAGTTCCTCCTTCTCAGTAAGTGATAGACTGTCGATGAACTTGTTGATATAGGTCTCAACTAGTTGGTCACGATTAGCGAGCATTGTCATCAGTAACGAACGATGTGGTTGATGTAGTTTAGGCCCCAACAGTAAGCATCATCGGGGTCCTTCAATGTTTGCTTGACGGTATACTTGTAACCGTCTTCAGTTTCATACTGATAGACCCACACATTCCATCTGCCAGACTTTGCTTGTTGAACGAAGAATGGACGGGTTTCAGTGTTAGAAACTAGCATGAACTTGTAAGGAGAGAGTTTGTGTGCTGGACTGAGTATATTTAATGACCCCTCAGTCCAGCGGGTCGGTGTGACTTAATCAGGCAAGTCTCATGCCTGAGAAGAAAGGAATCGGTGCGCCATCGTATTGCACAAACCACTGAAAGTTTTTCGCAAAGATACGCTCACCTTCCATACCAAATGCAGAAAGAATTGCATTTAGGCGGGACTTTGTGGTCTTTGTTTGATAACCACCATCAAACAATTCCATCCAGGTTTCACCAATGCGAGCAATCAGATGACCATGTAGATAGACATCAGAAACATTGGTACAAGAGATAACCTCAGTGTTGGCAAGTTTGAAGTCCTGATTGTTTTGAATTGCGGCGATCATTTGAGATTCGATCTTACGCATGGAAGAGGTCCGTTTCGTTTGGTATGCTTTAGTATTGCACGAATCCGGGGGATTCGCAAGGGGGGTTGTGCCACTTTCTCAACTGTCACTCGTTGGTAGGGTGATTTACAATTTGATCTTCAATTTGATTCGCAAGTTCTTCCATAAACTCACGATCTTCGCCATCTTCAAACTGTGCATTGTTTCGCACAATTCGCATCAGAAAGTCAATTTGTTCGTCAGTGAAATGATACTCTTTGAGTGTGTCAGTCATAATCAGAAACGAATGATGGGATGATTAACATCGAGGACATCACATTCCTCAGTCGCAAACACAAACTCTACAGATGCTTGAAATACCTCATCGGGTTCATCTTCAGAGCAGATAGCAACATCTTGATTGAGTTGCTCTTCGTTGAGTTGTTGAAGTTGTTGCAGAAGTTCTTTGTAAGTCATCAGACTGCACCCCACATAGGATTGGCAATTTGCGGTAAAGTGTGAAATTGAGTAACTTCATAACCCATACCAATTCTCTCCTCACATTCTTGCTCAAATTGCTTTTTTGTGATCACTTTTTTGCTCATCGTTTCAGTGCCTTGAAAGGAAAGAATCTTGAGCATATAATTCGGAGAAACATCAGCATCAGCAGAAACTTTGATGGGATAGTAATCAACAACCATCGAAGGTTTGCCGTCAATTTGTGAAAAAGTGGAGAGTTGCATCTCGTTTCGTTTGGTATGCTTTAGTATTGCACGAATCCGGGGGAAAGTCAACCCCCCAGACCATCAGCGTTGCTTATGGGTCACATAAAAGAAGTTTATGGCAACGATCTGCTTCAGATAGTGTATCATCATCAAGGCGATCCCATTCTACCCAATCATAGGCAGAATAAGTCGTTTCGTATGATCCATCAGACAGCAGCGGAGCATACATCAAGACTTGCTGATTGTCTGGATCAAGTGTATAGGTGCAGTGATTTTTTTGTGAGATGAGAAATACCATCAGAAGTGTGCCTCAGAGTAATCGACTTTGGCAGAGTATTTTGCAAGGTTATCATAACATTTCTTTTTCATGTTCTCATCGTTTTCGTAATCTTTCAAAAACTCGAAGCAGTATTTAATACGTTCCTCAGGATGAGAAAGAATACGTTGACGCTCATTGTATGCTGCATTGTATGCAAACATCTCACGATCTTCAATGCTGACGATGTGAAACTTGCGATCCATTGATTCCCTTTGTTTGGTATGCTTTAGTATTGCACGGATTCCAGCAGACTACAAGGGGTCTTGTGCCAGTTTGTTGACTGGCACAGGGATTGTTTAGGTTCAGAAAGATGCTGTAACGTGTACAACTTTCGCGGTAGGATTTCGTGCCAATGCTGTTTCTCTGGCGTCAGACATGCTGTTGGCGTAGACTTCTTCGGTGAAAACTTTGCCCGCAACGTAGAGTTGAACTTTGTATTTCATGATTACCAAGTACCTCGTTGAATGTGGATTTTTCGGATTTCAGTATAAATGAAGCGACGAAGTTTAGAGTCTGTGGTGTTATCAAAAGCATAATGTAGACGATTCAGGTATTCATCTTGATCAATGCCAATGTTACCATTCCCACCAAGGTCATTGAGTGAAGAACCTGCCTTTGATTTCGGTCGTCCAAAGTTACCTGTCACATTGCCAGATGTTCTCAATTTGGGACGAATCTTTGAGAGATTGGAGTAAGTCATCGTGCAATAATGTCCAGAGACTCCAGCAGCATCATTGCAAGTTCCATACGATTGTCTTCGTCAACCACAGGAATGTTTGCTTCTACAAACTCACTTGCAAGTTGATGCAAAAGTTCAGTCATTCGCACGTCATCATAAACAAACGCTGCAAAATCACTCTTGAAACCATTACACAGAAGTCGCAAGGACTTTTTGACAGTCAGGTCTTTAATTTCTTGTTGATAGTCAGTCATAATCATTTTGCGTAGAGATAACCACCAGACCAGTCAGCATTTTCAAGCAACCATTCACGATCAGCAATCAATCGCAGATCATAACGTACACCTTTTGCGGGAGACTTCCACGATGCAGATTTGTACACTTCACCAGTTTGTTTATCAATGAAGCAGTGAACAGAGCGAGAAAACCCACTGGTAATCATAATGACTTTATGATACTTTTTGCCAGTTTCAATCTCATAATCAACATCAGTTTTACCATTCTTAAGTTCATCAATACAGCGCAGATGATACTCTACACTCTCACCACGCTCTGCGAAACGATGATGTCCACGAATAGCATACTGACGATAGTTGTCTTTGAGTGCTTCAATCAGTGCCAGAGCATGATGATACACATTCTCTGCAATAGATTGTTGTGCTTGAGATTGAAGAGTCGCAGTCATTGCGTTTCGTTTGGTATGCTTTAGTATTGCACGGATTCCAGCAGACTACAAGGGGTCTTGTGCCAGTTTCTGGACTGGCACATGGTCACCACTTTTTGGGTAAAGTGAAGTTGTAGAATGAAAATCTTTGTCGCTTCACCAACTTAAATGCACCATACTTGTTAGACATCACGAAACCCTCATGATTGACTGCTTCGTAGTCAACACCAAGATCAATGATTGTATCAACCTCTTCAACGGATTTCAGACCTTCCATGATCATCTCCTTTGCTTGAGTGATGAGATTAAACAGCAGCAATAGATTGCCAGAGATACAATCAACGGGTCGATTGTCCCGAATACATTTGTTAATCAAGATTTGCAGTTTTGCTACTTCTTTCGCATCAGGGTACTTAACAAAATTGCTAACCACACTTGCAAGACCAAGAATGTAATCAACTCGACGACGACGGGAGGTAACGATTGCATCAGTATTTACGAAATAAGTTGCCATAAAATTGTGCTTGAGATACTCTGGCACACCAAAAGATGCTTCCAAAGTCTTCATCGTCTTGCCAACATAACTGGTGTGACATGCAAATACGATGGAAGAGTTAATCACACTGCAATCCAGATCAGTAAAGGTGTAAGTGATAGTATTTGGGGTGAATTGATTGGTGCCACCAAATCCGATGAAATCACCCTGATAAACACCATCAAGGCGAGGCAATGTCTCAAGGCAAGTGTGAAGAATCGCAGCAACTTTCGGATTGTTGCCGTGATTCTTCTCGATGTCGGCGTGAGTATAATTAATCTTGATTTTTACCTTGTTGAATACACTTTTGGTGGCAACAAAAAACTTACCATTCTCGGGATTTGTCCCAAATACGATAGCAGGTGCCCCATCCCATTTCACCGTGACAGTAGAATTGCGATCACGAAGGAAATTGATAACATTCTGCACAGATTCCTTGCCCAGGAGCACAGAATCTTCAGGATGTTCGAGATGTGTGTTCTTCATGCTTTTAGTATTGCACAGAATCTAGCAAAAGTCAAGACCCAAAGCATCAGCATCTTTTATGAGTCAAATATGTTTTCATAAGTTATACTATGGAAAAAATCGTTGACTTGTCTGCGGCGGATGACCTATGACACCTGTTGGGCAGAATTGCAGAAAAATCCGGTTTTGACCCCAGTGCTGGACTGGGGTCTCAGAGAGACTCACTTGCGAATGACGCTGATAGCAGGTTCGCCCTTCTCAAAGATAGTATCAACAACTGCCTGCACAGAGCGAGCAGTGGAGATGCCAACTTTATCATAGACAGGCACACAAACCAGACCAAACTTCTTGGATTCATCGCCCAGACGAATGACCCGACCGATAGTCTGTGAGATGCCAATGTAGTCCATGTTACGCATAAACAAGACTGCTTCCAATCCTGACACGTTGATGCCCTCAGATAGGATGCTATGATGTATCACAACAAACCGCTTGCTGCTATCCTTACCCCACGCATTGAGAGTATCAAAGAACTTCTCACGATCGACCTTCTCGCCGTCAATCACCGCGCCAGTCTTGGATGTAATCATCATCCAAGAATAACCACGCTGTTGAAGTTGCAAGCAGAAGTCAGATTCTGATACCAAACCAACAATTTGTTTGGTAGTGCGAGCACAAATTAGGATCTTTTTGATGCCCTGATCATCAATGGTCTCCAGCAGATTCTCAGCATCACGCTCAAAAACTACCTGACGATCCTTGACCATAGGCAACTGCTTGACCACAACTTTCGGGGGTAGAATGTAACCACCTTTCACCAATTCGGGTGCAGAAACCTTGCAAATCACCTGACCATAAATCTCAGAAATATTCATTCCTGGTTTACCCACAGCAAGCGAATGTTTCGGAGTTGCAGTGAAGAAATAGCAACGCTTTGCGTTAGCAGAAAAGTACTCAGTTGCAGGAAAAAAGTTACGTTTGACGCTGTTATGTGCCTCATCAAAGTAAATCGTATCCACATCAATCTCTGCCTTTTGCAGGCGATTCAGAGAGTTGTAAGTAGTGAAGATTAGTTGATGACGCTCAGCAGCAAGACATGCATCAGTGTGAACTGCAATCTGATCAGGATTGGTGGTAGATTCGTGATGTGTTTCGCCACTATGAACGTGCAAAACTTCAGCGTTAGTGATAAACTCTAGAAACTCGCTAGAAAGTTGCTCAGCAAGCAAAATACGCGGTGCAACAACAACAATCGTCTGCGGAGTTTCAGACTCAAACTGTCGCAGAGCATCCACAATCATCTTCAGCGTTTTACCACCGCCAGTAGGAACAATGACTTGACCTTTGCAATACTTTTGCATTGCATCAATTCCACGTTGCTGAGATGGGCGAAGAGTTGGAATCATGTGTTTTGTGAAGACCTGTTCATAATAGACCAACCACCTGCCGATTAAAGCAGGTGGTGGACAGTTTGCAAATTGACTTCAGTTGGAGCGAGTTTCGTATACTGTATGCAACCACTTTTGTTTGGCAACAACATTACCATAGATGACATGTACGGCAGCAGCGTCATCCTTGTGAACAGAAAGTTGAGAGAATCCGTTGTTGTTTTTGCCAGTCTTTGTAACGCCATCAGAGAATCCAGAATCAGGATTCTTAAACTTGGAGCAGTCAACAAGAAAGGCAGAAATAGCGGGGAAATAGTTACCAACATTCTGCACCTTGACACAAAACACCAGAGGCACCTTTACCTTGCTGTGATTGTTGCCAGTGGCGAAAGATGATGGAGTTGATGTCAGCGTAAGCTTGTCTTCAATCTTTTGAAAAAAGATGACATTATCGTATCCATTTGTCTCTTCTCGCACATACTCTGGAGTCTCTCTACTAGCAACAACTTCCAGAGATTTGGCAAAAACAGGAGCAATAAGTTTGCTCTTCTCCGCAGTATCATTCGTCATTTCGTCGATGTTATCGTATCCAAAAAGATCAGGCATGTGACGATTCAAACGAGTAGTCGTTTCATCAAGAACTTCAGGCAGAATCTTCTTGAGGAGATTGATCGTATTTTGAAGATTGTCAGTCATTTGCGAAGAGGTGAGTTGTAGTAGCGACGAAAAACAGTAACGAGAATAATGAGAGTGGAAATTACACCAATGAAACCGAGATAAGTTACGGAATCACCGACGAAGTTAAGAGTTTCAGGCGTAGTCATAATTAGCAGCAAGGTAACCATCAAAATCGAAATCTTTTTCATCCAGAAGTTCTGGGATGTCGAAGATCTCTCCAGCAGAATCTTGAATCTCAGACCAGAAATCGGTGTCGAAGTCCATAGTTGTGTGTTTTTTTGACTCTTTTAGTATTGCATGGATTCCAGCAAACCACAAGGGGGGTGTGCCAGTTTTTTCACTGGCACACCCTGCGATTCATGTTAAAAATCTTTCAACAATACGAGATTCTTCATTATCTACAAGGGCAAATCTTTGTGCTTTGATGACATTTGCACGAAGATTGCCATAATATTCTGAATAAGATTCGTTGTCATCTAACACAATCAAATCAAAACATTCATCATCATTTTCTGCGATAACATTCCACACTCCTCCATATTCAGATTGCGGAAACTTGATGAAGTGATCTACGACGTAAAAGTGTTTCATTAAACCTTGAAAATTACCTCTTAATTATAGTGGGATTTGTTTTTTTCGTCAAGAATGTGTGGGATAAAATACTGTCATACAAACTCTGCAAGATAGTAGTCTACAGTGATTTCAAGTTCTGCTGCTTTTCGCTCTACATCCTCATCATGTTGGCAGAACAAATCAAGAGTAGACTCAGACAGACAATTTTCTTCATTCATGGTGTTGATTTGCTTGGTGATAATACGCTTCAAACATTTTTGCATCTCGCTGGATTAGAAAGACATTCCAACCAATTATGGTAGCAATACCAATTAATCCAGCGATAACATACTTACGACTCATACTGCAAGTGCTCCAGAGGGGATTTCCTGACTTTCAAGATAAGTTTCGTGCCAGTCACAGGTATCATAGCACAACCAACCTTCTTTTTGAGTATAAACGTATGCAAACTCTTCGGCATCTTGAGTCAAATACTCTTGCAGGTTGGCATCAAGACGAGGAGGGCAATATTCACCACGTTGAGAGTAGTAAAGTGGACCTTGTGCAACAGTTTCATTGTTAAAACCAGCATTAGTCCAAGCAGAACTCATATCACCGCCATCAATCAGTTCGGCGGCAAGTTCTTTGCTATTATAGTGAGTTTTAAGAATACGACCCAACCACTCAGGATAACCATCCCAGTGATGATAGGCAGACAAAATGCTGCCATCTTTCAATTCGATACCAATGCGAGAGCGGGTTGCCATTCGTCGTGTTTCTTTGACTCTTTTAGTATTGCACGAAATCCAGCAGACCACAAGGGGTCTTGTGCCACTTCCTCAATTGGCACACCCTTTTGGTTTTCTCTTTTTTTTCACTGATTTTACTTCTTGAATGTCTTTTTCATAGACCAGATAATCACTCTTTTTAAGTTTACTTCGAGTCACATACTTTTCCATGTTGATCTTAGAATCGAAGAAACATATTTTCTTATCCTTGAGATCTTTTCCTTCCATATGTTCCAATCTAATTGGAAACATCGAATGAGGAAACTCTGGATTAGGATTTGCCTTCATTTTGAGTGCCATTGGTTTCACCATCTTCATTCCCAGTATAACGTATTTTCCTCGGACTGTAAAGTCCAGGCCAAGTATTCCTAATGATTTCTGCAAGTTTATGGGGAGTTTCGGATTTAATATTTCACAGATTGAAAGAATCCATTCTTTTCTACGATTGCAGAGCACGTATCAACAAAATCTCCGCAGCACATATACTCAATTTTACCAAACTTTCTCATATTATTGTGATGAATGTGACCACAGATAATACCCTTATAATCACCTTTCTGAGCACAATAGTTTGCTATATCAGTTTCATACTGATTGATATAGTTTTTGCCTTTAATTGTATTCTTTAGGGCATACACTAATGAAAATCTAAAAATCTTTTCGAGAAATAAACTCAGCGGAGTGATAAACTCATATCCCCAATTAAAACAAAGTTGTTTCCAAGAGCCAGAAGAAAACTCAGAATGTTGATCTCCATGTGTGCAAAGATACTTATCACCATCTTTGGTCTTATACACATACTCTTCAACCATTTTGAAGTTTTCGTGGTCAAATGAACAATATCTTCTCAACATTCCTTCGTGATTTCCAGGAATATAAACGATTTCTACACCTTTCTTTGCAAGATTTAGAATTTGATGCACACATTCGGTATGTTCTTTCTTCCAGTGTGTATTATATTTCTCCATACAATACACATCAATAATATCACCGACCAACACTAACTTCTTGGTTTTGATTTCTTTCAAAAACTTATAAAACTTTTTTACATTACACCGTGTCGTGCCAAGGTGTACATCTGAAACAAATACTGCATCGAAAGTCATAAAATTATCTTCCCGTCACATCTTCGTAGTCTTGTAGTATACCATGCCTGAAGTGTAAACACAAGCGGGGCCAATCTTCCCATGCACCTTTCCATCCTTCGGGATGAATTTCAATATACTTTGTGATTTCATGGAGTTTGAATTTTCCATGTTTACCTGTTGGTATCCATTCGAAGTTTAGAAATCCATGTTTTTCGTTGTATCGTTCATCATCTTTGGCAATCTCTTCAAATGTATGAGTGTCATGATATTGTGGGCACCACAATCTACCTGCTGGATCTAACCAGTAGTCAGTCATTGTGCCACCGATACCTTCTTCAATATCTTTGGTTTGGCACACCACATTTGTAAACTGTTCTCCAAGATTATATGAAGAACGTAGATAGTCAAACATTCCCATTGTTATACCTCCAAATTATCAACAAGAATAGAGTTTGCGTCTTTTTTACGAATAAACATTTCAGTCATTCCTATTCTAATATGAATTGGACGAAACCATCCATTTCGTAACACTTCTACTTCATTTCCTTCAATTATACCAAGGCTTTTTAATTTATTTCGAAATCCTTGATTGCAAGATGAGATTGCGACTATTTTAGATTTTGTATGTGATTTGAGATTACTCAAAGTCTTCATCATTTAACTCCACACCATCAGTAAGTTCTTTGATTCTATCAAAGAAATCTTCATCCAGTGGATAGACTTTTTCTTCACCACGATCAATCTTATCGCACAGTTCCATCAGGTATTCTAGAAATTCTTTGGGATAAGTTTCATCCATATTGATACTTGCCCAAAACCATTCATAACACTCTTGATATGGATCATCCTCTTTCAGTAGAGCATAATTCTCATAGTTTCCACTGATGAGATCTCTCCACATCTTAAAGTTATTCCACATCTCTCTCCAACCAGTTTGGAAACAGTGCCCGAAATAATACTCAAACCAGTTCAGTTTGGTTTTCATTGTTGCTGTTCCTCTCACAGGTGTGCTAAACATTTACAATTTTCTCAAGATCTTCTTGAATGGCGCGAATAAAATCTTCTTCAGTCCAAGTATTTAACATACTTTCTACTGGATCATTTTCATCCCAGGTAATTTTAAAAGTATTCTCTTCAGTTTCTTTTACATCAATCATTTGAACCCCTTTACCTCTTGTTTTCTATCTAGAACTTCAATGTGACTCAAAAAGTTCCCACTACGGTTCCACCATAATAGTTGAGCATCTTCATAATTGTCAAATACTTGATAAGTGCCGTCACTATACACTACCTTATAATCGTGACGAAGATAAGGTTCATTTGATGTTTGCTTGAAGTATTGTGGTGATGATGGATCAATAAGTTGAGTCATTTTCTGCAATCCAGGAAATATTGATATCGTGCTGCATTTGTAGGAGAATATTCTACTACATTGCACTCTTCGTAGACATCCACGATACGAAACTTTTGCTCTACTGGGGTTGGTTGCATTTCTAACCAGTTTGCAGCACAATTCATAGCAAATGCAACTACTCCAAGTCCAACAATAAAAATAACAACTCCCTTAGTCATTCTTTTACCTCAATTGTGGGGACATCAATCCATTTACCATTTTCAAGAGATTGAAGTTTATATGACATACGAGTGTAAGTAATCTCCTTGTCTCTAAAAGGTGGAATAACTCTCAACCAGTGTAGAAACTTCGGCATATCTTCGCAAGTTTCAACCATTTTGTATTTTGTTTCAGTTTTTAGGTATCGTAATTTCATAGTTACCACCCAGTAAAACCAAAAATATATCCTAGTCCCCATTCTAATGTATGAGGTGGCAATTCGTCAATATGATTAAAAGCAGTTTGTCGTG
>Ga0214923_10000683_pt1 | contig 50372 bp, 40 predicted proteins | sample LL1510_MetaG_FD_177993 | JGI IMG/M metagenome (GOLD analysis project Ga0214923, IMG submission 177993) | Freshwater microbial communities from Lake Lanier, Atlanta, Georgia, United States - LL-1510 | ecosystem: Environmental > Aquatic > Freshwater > Lake | place: USA: Georgia | collected...
AGAGAACTACCCAGTTCTGAGAAGCTGGGACTTGAATGTCTGCAAGGCTGACGAAGCTTGTAAGAACTCTCTTTCTTTCGAGTCCATGAAGGTCAGTGTTGAGAGCATCAATACCACGCTGCCTTCCGTTCTCGAACGCAGAAGGTGTATAAATGTTGTCATACCAGTTATCAGAGGGCATTGTGTCGCCATCTCTGTTAAGAATGTTCTGAATCTGTGAACGAAGATTGTTTAAGTCTTCTTCAATTGTTGTAACTGATTCCCATAAAACATCGGGCTCTAATTTGTCATCATAAACGTCAGATGAAGCAATCTGAGTACCTTGTCTAATAAAAGTTCTTGCCATGGCTTTCTCCTGAGCCGAAAGAATATCGACTCAGGGACTAATTATTAGCAAGTGTGGAGATTTTCAACGATTTAGTAAGGATATGTTGCAAGCAAGTTAGATCCAACCTTCGGAATATAGTTCATTGTGATGATTTTTCCAGATACAGTATAGTCTGCAATTGCACCTTGAACTTGAAGAACACCGTTCACATACAGCATCAACGAAGTGGATGGATTAGGAGTTTCAGAAAGTGCATAGGTGTAATTTACACCGTTGGACAATCCAGACGGGACATCCATCCATTTTGTTGTTGTTGGCAAGAAATATAGATAAGGATATGTTGCAAAAATATAAGATCCTGCCTTAGGAGCATCTTCGTTAAAAACAATCTCTTTGTTGACAATAGTATAGTCGTAGTTAAGTCCTTGGCGCTGCAAAACTCCGTTAACATATAGCAGCAAAGCGCTTGTAGGTTCAGGTTTTTCCTCCAAATAAAAAACCATATTTACACCATCGGGCACAGTGTTGCCGTCTTCGTCCTTAGGAATCTCCATCCAAGATGTCTTTATAAGAACATTTGTTCCGTACGTAGTTGCCCCTGTGTCGGCGGCGGCGGCAATGATTTCGCTTGCCATTCTTCCGACATAGACGAATGCCTTGGCAAATGCAGGAACTTTATTTCCATTGAAATCCTGAAGGAATAGAATTCCGTTGTAGTAATCAATGCTCCAGTCTACGTTGTCGAGTAGAGGTATTTCTTCACCGGGGGCTCCATTTCCATCATCTTTGTAGATCTTGACAATATATGGATTTGGTGCGCTCCTTGAAAAGAAGGGAGGTATTAACTGTGCCTTTCCAAGAGTTTCATGAAGAAATACTCTGTTTGAAAAGACGCCGTCTCCTGCCTTTGTGTTATTTGTTAAAGTTTGATAATTTTCAGGAAATCTAAAGGCATATGCGTGTGTACCTGCAGACTGAACAATGTCTGCAGGGTCACCTCCTGATCCACCTCCAGAATCATTTGCATCGTAAGATGTTCCAGCTATTGGTATTAAATCAAATTGAACATATTCAACACTTGGAAAAGCTCCAATTCCCTGAACTGAATAGAGAGTAAGGCTGGGAGTATTTGGTATTCTGTCGCCAAAGATGATTTCAGAAGAAGTCTGGATATTTGATCCTATTTCTTCCTCTCCGTCTATCTTTAGGTTTGACGTATGCGCTTTTCCTAAAAGCTTTTTCTGAGCAAATAGTGTTGCGCTTGTATCGGTTTTCCCTGCCATTTCGGAACTGTCCTCGTTTTTAAGTTGACCTCATCTATCCTTTATGCCCATTCAATCTTTATTCTATTAAGATATCCTGTCCAGTCTTTGTGGGCAGTGATCCTAACAACAATTCTATCTGCACCTTTTGACTGTGTTCCTGCTTCAACACCGGGTCCATTAAAAGTACATCTGTGCTGAACTCCCGAAGAAGTGACAGCAGGAACCAAGTCTCCATTTAAGGCTCCGTCATCGTCTAGAATATTTCCGGTTCCAGCAGTAGGTCGTGCAAGATCGAGAAAACCTGTCTTTCCTGGTATGCTAATGTGTACATAAATATTTTTATTTGCACCTAGTGTCCCATAGTTCAAAGCCCCTGTTTTTGCAACGAGAGTTGCGTCTCCATAAAGAGTAACCAATATGCTTGGCCTGTCGTTAGTTGTGTTATTTCTGAAATATCTTAAATAGGTTCTGTTTGAATTGACAAGGCTACTGTAATCCGGATTACCTACAGGGGACTCTATTGAACCTCCCTCATCGTGATTTTTGAAGTTTCCATTCGCTCCACCATATTTTGGTGGCATGAGAAATCCGTCGTAAATTAAAAGACCCGTTGAATGCTCAGGATAATTTGCAACATCATTCATAGATGCTTGAGAATTCCAAGCCCGTGAAGGAGAAATAACGACAGATTGAGAAGAATAAGTGGTGTCAATTATTCTATAATTTTCTCCCTGAAAATATCCCTCTGTATACTCGTTGCTTCCTGCATTTGAAGGAGTCCAGACAAGCAGTCCTGTTGTTGATTGAACCGGTGTGGTGATTGAAGACTTGAAAGGATGTAGAAAAGACATTGCAGCAGAACAGTTGTACGCTGTTGTCCTTGTGCCGGGAAGAGACTTTGATTGAGTGAAATTTATTGTTCCTTCAAAAACTGTGTCCTCATTTTGGCTATCTAAGTTCGTGTTGAGAGTCTGAAGGCTTGCAACAGATGAGTTTGTTGTTTTAGTTGCAGTTAATCCTGCTCCGGATTGGACGATTTTTGATGCAGTTGCATTGCTGAGAGAAGAGAAGGATGCTGCTGTTACACTGCTTGTGTACACATTCTTGTATAGATTTGAAATCTTTGTCGTAAGAGTTGCATAGGGAGAAGTGAAAAATTTGACACCGCTGACGTATGCGTAAGTGTCATCTTCGAATGCACTCAAGTTGTTTTCACTTGAAGAAAGAACAGAATTCTCAACAACATTCAACCACTCAACATAGTTTGTAACTCTGTCGACACCATCGACAGAATGAACAACTCTCAGATAGTTCCATCCATCTCTCTGTTGTGCAGGAACAACCCTGTATCTTCCGGTCCTTTGGATCTCAGAATATCTTGGCACTCCATTGTCAAACATGCCCGGAGACCAAGTGCTAACAGATATGAATCCCGATCCATTTGCATTGAGGCTTGAAGCAGTACCTGCTCCTGGATTTCCTGATCCTGCAAAAGTAGAAAGATCAAGAGAATGAACGGTGGATCCGTTCACTTCAAGTCTCAAGATTCCTACATTTGCATCAGAGAAGGCATTGTCAACATAGTCACGTCCTGGAGAAACAACGGCTTCATTGAGATCTCCTTCCATTGTTGGAAAGGATGTAAAGATTCCTCTCCTGAGGTTGGCACCAGAAGATAAAATTCCGTAAGTCTCGTTCAGGCCCGTGGCAGAAAATCCTGCAGCAGTTCCTGGACTTGTGTATCCGACAATAGGTTTTGTTGATCCAAAAGAGAGAACTGCAGAAGATCCTGCATTGTCAGAATCTATGTTGTAAAGATCGGGCACGGGTGAAAGAGTTCCTGTTCCTGCTCCGAACTTTACAGACATCAAGGATATGTTGCCAGTCCAAGACGAATCGGCCTCTATTCTGACAACAATATACTCTCCGTTCGAAATGGAAAGATTTCCCAGATTCAAATAATTCGTGTTGTTCAAACCCGGGACAAAAGAGAGGATTCCGTTGCTCGTGTGAAGTCCTGCTCCATCTAGATAACTTGCACCAAATACATACGGCAGTGCCACATCCATCCAACCAGTCTTTCCAGGTATCTTCACGAACACCTTTATTCTTGCCGAATTGAAGGATGTTGATGAATCTACAATGGTAGATGAGCCGTTAAGTGAAATAGACAGATCATACTGTGATGCACCAGTGTCATTCAAGAACCATCTGTAAAAAGTTCTTGTACCTGTTACCGTTGAATAATTTGGATTTCCTGTGGGACCATTAAGTAAACCTAAAAAGTTTCCACCGTTCACAGTGTTCTTGGGAGAAACGAGGAGCTGATTGTAAAACTGCAGTCCGTCAGAATATCCAGATGTAGTAATCATGTGGACACTTGAGTCCCATGCATTGCTCACATTTGTTACGCTCGATTGAGTATCATAAGATCCAGCCTTCAATCTATAATTCTCTGCCCTGAAAGTTTCGAGAAGAGCAGTTGAAGTATTGGTGAGGTTGTACATCAATATCTGAGAAACTGCATACCTTCCTCCGTTGACCATTGAAGATTTTAACGGATGAGTCACGTTGATTCCCACTTCAATGCTGCCATTCAAAAAGTAGTCAGCGCTCAAAGATGAGTTAGAAGACACATTTATGATCTTGTTGTGATTTTCTCCTGCAGCTATGTTTATGGGTGTCTTAGCTTGTGCTGGAAAGCTGTAAGAAATACCTGCTGCTGCATTCGAAGTATGTGTGGCAGTGAGAGTTATGTTGTTAAGATCATAAACATACTTGTAGGAGTTGTAGACTTTTACTGTATAAGCAAGGTTTGCGGTCTTGAAATATTCCACTCCTGAAATCTTAACCGATCCTGCGCCCACAAATGATAAACCGCCACCGGAAGCCAATATGCTCGTAGCATCATCATCATTTATCCATTCAACGTAATTGGTGACGTATTGGCTAGCTCCAACAACATGGACGACTTGAGCATAATTCCATCCTCTTCTCTGGTCTGCTGTTGCAACCTGATATCGGCCTGTTCTGTGCTTAAAAGCAGGAAAATCGATTCCCGTAGATAACTTTCCTGGTCCTGCAACAGATAAACTGACAAAACCAGACCCATTTGCATTAACGTGATTTCCTGTACCGGAACCAGGATTTCCTGCACCAATGCTGGGAGAAGTCAGATCTATACTGTGAATAATCGTTCCATTAACAATAAGCCTTAACGTTCCTGCATTTGCATTGCCAAATGCCTTTGTGGAATAATTTGTAACTCCTGTGTTGTGAACGTATGCGGCAACATTATTGTTTAATGTGCCGTTGATTATGGAATCTTTTTTGTAGATTCCTTTTCTGATGTTATCTCCAGAAATTGCAGGTGCATAAGTGCCATTTACGTCAACAACAGTAAAACCGGCAGCAGTTCCGCTCGAAGTGTAGGAGGGAAGCATTCCAGACAAGTTGTTGCTTGGTCCAAATGACAAGTATGCAGTAACGCCTGATGAATTTTCACAGCTAAAATAGCTTAAATTCGGAGCCGGCGGCGGAGCCAAAGCCAAAAGAACTTCATTGAATCTATCAATAGGAGTTCCTACAGGAGTAAGAGGCGTAAAATCAGTAAATAAACCGTCACCATAAGTTCCGTCTTCTGCTTCACCAATGACAGCACCTGCAACTCCGACTGCTGTAATGACAAGATCACCTTGTGGACCTGTGTCAGTTATGCTAATACCTGATCCTGCAGCAAGAAGCCTAACATTAGGAGGTATTTCGCTGCTGTTATAGTTCCCGGAAAGCAACAAAAATGGTGTTGTGTTAATGTGGGTATCGATCTCATCGTGTGTGAGAGTCCCTATGTTGCCTAATTCGTTGTGGTCGTCTATGACTCTATAGGCCGTCATCCATCAAATTCCCGTGTTTCACAATATACTAACTTTTTTTTAATAGTACAGAATAGCCTAAAAGAAATGACCTCTGCAGTATCAGAGGCCAAAATTCTTCTGCTGAGAAGACTAAGTATTGAAAATTAGTCTACATGCCCGAGATTATAGATTGAACTGCAACTTTTACTCTTTCTTGGATCTCCTTGGGAAGAGCAGAGACGAGGACATAGTCCTCTGGTGTCCATGATGTCTGAGGGACTCCTCCACCAATGTATGCAGCATTGTTGCACACAACGGCACGAATGACCAGAGGAGCAGGTCCGGTCTTGGTTGCAAAAACTGGTAGATATAGATCAGCTTTATTTTCCATGTTAACCTTTCAGAAGCGTCTTTCCTTCTGTAAGCGTCTTGTTCACTACGGCAAGTTGAGCACGAAGATTCTCGAGTTCTTGACGAAGGAAATCAGTGGATCCTCCTTCTTCCTCTGCTTTTAGCAAGGCTGCCTCATAAACGCTTATCTTCTCACACAGTATCTCACGAGTCGCTGACATTTAAATTCTCCCAAAACTTAACTATTGTAACCTAGTTTCTTTACTTGTCCTGTTATTTTATCCCATTCGTCCAGGCAATTCAGCACAAATTGCTTTTGTTGCTCTACTGAAGTATTCTGATTATTCACTCTTATTAAGAGAATTCCTCTCTTTAAGGCTTCAGCTTCTTCTACTGAATCTCTTATTTTTGTAGCTTCAAAATTATGACCTTCATGAACTTTTTTAAAGTGCCAGATTCCATCAGATTCTATCCAAACTTTCTTGTCAAGAGAAACTATGTCGACATCAAAGATGATATCTTGCGTACGAATGATTTGGTGTCTCTTAAAACCGTGATCTCTAAGAGATTCAGCAAGCTCTCTTTCAGGTCTTGAAGAACACCTCTTATTTGCTGTGATTCTTTCAATCGATCTACTTCGTAATTCAGGATTATTCCTATATGTCTCTTTGAGAGTTAAACTTTTCTTAAGATTTGATTCCTCAGAAAATTCTCTTGATTTCCAGCAGCTTAAAGAACATGTCAAGCGTCCTTTATAAGAGCGCTCAGGTGAATAAGTGACTTCAAAAGTATTTCCGCACTTACAAGTTCTAGTCTCTGTTGTCTCAGATTTTTCTCCAAACCTCTTTAGATTTGTTGCCTTTGCTTTCTCTCTTAATTTTTCTAGGCCTTCTTGAGAGTATTTTTCTTCTTTATGATTCCACCTGACGTGGTTAGCCTTTTGCTGAAATGTTAAAAACTCCTGATTGCATATCTCACATTTTCTCATGTGAATAAGTATGCAATCAGGAGTGGAACCGACAAAATTGAGTGGAGGTGGGGGGAATCGAACCCGCCGTCCGCCACGTGTCCTCAAGGAGCATCATCCACAAGCTTGGAATGGATTTCTCGACTCCATCCTCGTCTAGAAGATTTCCGCTTGATTCGGGTCGATCATCTTCAACTCACCCTATCCCAGGCACCGCCCTCCTGGACATTCCACCCCTGACAACGGGGGTAACTACATTGCTTGTGACTTTCTGTTCCTAGGTTGTCACCACCCGTTGCTCAGGCCGCGAGGGCGAGAGCAGCGTAGCCGTTGTCGTTGGCAACTGGACGTCACTTGGGTTTTGAACCGGACCCTCGTGCACCGGTGCTTGCTGTTCCTCGATTCTCCGCGCCGTCGAAACCTTTACACCCCCTGATCTTACTTCTTTGGTTTTGGAAGGTCCTTAGTTACTTCCTCGTTCTTTTGTTCCAGATCCTTAATCTTCTTTGATTGAGTCTCCTCCCATGCTTGGAATCCGTCTGCCTTTGCCTTATCATATTCCTTCTGTAGGGCATCTAGGATGACAAGTCTGTACTTGTTGAGGAGAACCTCGTGATCTTCTGGAAAGAGCATCTGGTTCTTGATGAGGACCTCAAATGTGTGGAGGACCTCATGAGGAGTGAACATGTGAATCATTCTTCATCTTCTCCATGAAATCCGACAACCATGTCGCTTGGGAAAGTCTTCTTCCACATCTTTGGAAGCTTCACTACCTTAAAGGGATGCCACTGTTCACCGTCATAGACTGAAACCCATTCCTTCTTCAGCATTATCTTGCTGATCCCATCGAGGATGACAGCACCGTCGTCCACAAGAATGTCAACAGTGCTTTCCTCACCAACGTCTTCAAACTCTAGGGAGACCGTAGAACCATCTGGTGCCATTACCTTTGCCGGAGACAAATTCGACGCGGCACTTGGAGAAATGTAGAGCTCTACTGGTTCGGTCTGATCGTCGTCTTCCTCTTCTTCAGAATCTTCTTCGTCTTCTTCTTCGTCATCGAAGTCTTCTTCATCGTGTGTGCACTCGGCACATTCCTCGTGCTCATCACTTTCTTCACGTCCAAGAACATATTCTCTCAGCCGAGCCTGCAAAACTTCAAGATGTTCAGCATCTTCTTCGCTGAAAGTTACATCCGAGTTCGAATAAGCGAACAAAACTGAATAAACTAAGAATGCATCTGACTTATCGAGCTTCATGTTGTCTCCATTTAATAAGAAAAACGGGAGGTTTTACCCTCCCGTTCATTACTACAATTTAATCAGTAGGACTTGTTGGCCGCCTGATAGTGCTTCTGCAACGTACGATAAAGAGTTCTTGCAGTTCGACCGTCGAATCGGAACGTGCTGCCCTCCGACGTATTAATGAAAAGCATCGTCGAATCGTTCTTTGGATCCGTGCTTACGCTGACATTAACACTGTTTTCGTCTCGACGAAATGTCTCGGTGCGAAGACGACCGCGGCGGTCCTCACGGGTACGGATCGATGCATTCTTGTTCTGCGAAACGGTGTTGTTCTTGCTTGCCATAATCTAGTTTCTCCTGAGAGGCATATTGCTGATGCCTCGTTGGACTAGATACTAGCAACACAGGGAATGCATGTTCAACAGAATAATCGCAGACGATTTATTATTTTTCTGTCACCTTCTTGAGGGCATTCATGACCTTGACTGTGTCGTTCGGATTTGCCTCCATGAGCTTCACAAAGACGTCTCCAAGGATTGCATTGTGGTTCGACGTCCTGTTTCCCGCCTTCGCGGCGCGGACGGCCTCGTTGAACTTGGCGGGATCAACTCCCAGGGTCGACGCAATCGTCTTGACGTCAAGTGTTCCCTTTGTGTCGGCCTGCTCTTTGCCAGGTTTTTCAGGGGCTTCGACGACGGAGAAAAGCTCTTCTTTGATTATTCTTCTAAGTTGGGACTCTGTGATCTTCATGAAAATTAAGTATCAACAAAGAGTGAAACAAACGAAGCAAAGTTGGCTTATAACTGACAAGTGAACATTTTCGTCCTCTCTGAAGACCCTGAGGAAGCAGCGAGAATGCAGTGCGACAAACACGTCGTGCAGATGATCCTCGAGAGCGGACAAATGCTTTGTGCTGCTCATGAGCCCAACACTGCACCGTGGAAGAGGACGCACTACAACCATCCTTGCACTGTGTGGACACGAGCATCCACTGAGAACTACAAGTGGTTGGCGGCACACGGCCTCACTCTCTGCGACGAGTACACGAAGAGGTACGGTCGAGTCCACAAGGCCGAGGAGGTGCTTCTGTGGTGTGCCGAGAATATTCCAAAGAATGTTCCCATCGGTCAACTCACTCCATTTGCCGTCGCAATTAAGGACCCATCGTACCACAAGGAAACGGCCGTGGAGTCGTACCGGGCATACTACAGAGGTGAGAAGTCGAGGTTCGCAAAGTGGAAGCACTGCGACCCGCCAGATTGGTGGAATTCAGGCCGATGTTGATTGAATCGATCATATAATTATGATCATGAACGATTCTAAGAGGTGGCGGACAATGATGAAGCGCCTCGCGTGGCTCAGGGCGGAGGCGCAGGAGGCCGTGGAATCTTTCGAAGAATCTGTCAAAGAGATAGAAGACAAGATAAAAGTGGGGGCCGAGGGAGTCGATCCTGCAGCCGGTGCACAAGCGGCGTCGAAGGAGATCATCACGATGAAGGACGTCGTGATAGACGAGACAAGCCCAGAGTGGAAGGAGAGGAAGAAGGCATACGAGCCTCCGCCTCCTCCCAAGGATGTCCCTCCGGCAGAAAAGAATGTTCAGGTTGAAGAAGACAAGAAAGAAGATGAGCTGAAGCCGCACTACAAGAGGCTCTGGAGGGTTGTGGCCCGGCTCACTCACCCAGACGTGTCAGGCAACGACCCAGAGATGACGGCGCTCTACAAGGCGGCAGTGGAGGCGTACGAGAAAGACAAGAGGGCCGAACTTCTCGACGTGGCGTCCGAAGTGAATGCTCAGCTCGACGGGCCTCATCCAAGGATGTTCGAGGACCTCAGCGGAAGATGCATCCACTACGAGAACCTCATCAAGAAGCTCAGGTCTTCCGTGGCGTGGCAGTGGAAGGACGCCTCTGAGCAGTCCAAGTCTGAGATCGTGAAGCTGATCAGAGAGAGGCGAGAGAAGAAGAAATCAGAAGGGGAGTGACGAAATTCTCCTCCTTCGTGGCGGGAGGACATATTTAAGCGGATGAACACAAGACTGCTTAGAAATTACGTCAGGTCCATCCTCCGCGAGATGTCATACGAGGACGTGAAAGAATCGAATGACCCCCTGGACTGGATCGCCGCGGCGTACCACGACCCCGAGGAATGGGGTGCAGACGACCCCTACGCAGGAATGCTCAATGCGGCCGAGGCGGTAGGACTGAACATGATAGGGCGACCTGGGTCGTCGAGAGTGGCCTTCGAGCTGGACGGTAACAAGGTGGTGAAGCTCGCGAGGAACAACAAGGGGATAGAGCAGAACAAGCTCGAGGCGTTCGCAGGAAAGGATCCGTTCGTCCACAAGATCCTCGCGGCGGTGCATGACTACTCAGATGAGTTTGCCTGGATAGTTGCCGACAAGGTTCGTCCGCTCGACGACGGAGACGGAGCAATTGCCGAGAAGATCATTGGGATACCGTGGAGCCGAGTCAGGGACCTCATCGGTGTGGGCACGAGCTCCGACGAAGAGGCGACCGAGGTGGAGACCCCGAAGGCAGGTGCCCCAAAGTCTCAAAAGGCGGGAGGCGGAGGCCGAGGATGCCTCACAGGAGATGCATTCCTGTCGTATGTCGACGACTTCACGACCAGATACCAGGACATGCTCCCCGGCGACCTCGCGAAGCTCTCGTCTTGGGGTGTGACCCCGAAGGGCTGCCTCGTGCTACTGGACTACGGGATCACGAGGAAGAAGTTCAGAGAACTGTACAGGTAAGCCTGCGATCACACTCCCGCAGGCATCCGACCGAGGGATCGATTCCACTGGACTCGGATCTCTGGATTGGGATGCCACCACACCTCGCCCGTGTCGTCGTACACCACGCCCCAATAGGGATGATGCTCGGGGCCGTAGTGGATCACCCAGGAGGCGACGCCGCTTCGACCAGTGGAGGGAACGAAGACGGGAACGGGCGGAACGAGGTCGTGGAAGATCATTGATTTACCACATAGAAAGAGGATAAATCGTCGCCTGAGGACCACGCGACGTACCTCCAGCCATTCCTCTTACAGAATTCGATAGCAGACCTCCTCTTCGCCTCGTTTACCTGGGTGTCTGTCAGGGTAGGCGGCTTTACTTCGACGAGGTAGTCCTGATTGCTGGTCACCACTTGAAAATCTGGTATGTAACGTCGTGTCTGATTCTCATAGATGTATGAAAGTGACATGGGTTCGTATTTCCACGTCTCGACGATAGGATCGCTGTCAAGCAACTCCATTAGTTCTTTCTCCCAAGAAGATCGATAGTTGCATGTGACTCCCGTCTTAGTGGAGATGTACTGACCCGTCGACCACTCGAAGCCGCCGTCGAGGTAGCGCTGCGTGATGGAGGCAGAGATCTTGTCGTTTCTTTCTGTGAAGTCGTATTCTCTTGAGGCGAAGCGTTGTCTGAATGTCTCGGCGGCTTTTGCTCGAGCTACAACGAGAGTTCCGTCATTCCACAACTCTTTGGTGTGATCAGAGAACTTCTGTTTGTCTTCGAGAGACATGGAATCGTATGTGGCATGAACTGATTCCGTTCTCTTTCTTCGAGATTCTTCTCCTTGATTAACAGCATTCATGTCCTGAACACGCTTCTTTGCAACATCAGGATGTCTTGCCATCCAAGCCGTCATGTTGGCTCTGTTCTTCTCACCAATGCGTCGCTTCTCGTCTTCTGATTTAATCCTGCCTTTGGCAGAATGTCCTTTAATAAATGTCGTGTAATTTCTCATACCAACATTCCAAGCAGTATTCTTGCCACATCCGCAGGCACACAGCGGTTCTCTTCCATTGTGTTGCCATTTAAGGACATATTCTCTCGAAGTCATCTTGTGGCTTCTCATGTGACGAAAGACTGATTCCAAAGAGTCGAAACCCTGATTGCACTCTCTACAAGTTTCCATATGTATATTATATGTATGTCAACTGATAAATGTAAACAAAGAAGGCCACCTTTCGGCGGCCTCCTCGGTGTTAACTATTCAGTTAACATACATACTCAGATCACGTTCATGTCCAAGACAGTCACGGTCCCGTAAAAATCACTGCGAACAGTTTTCTTCCCGTATCTTGTCATTACGCCCTTACGTGGTGTGAAGTCTTCGGGTGCGAAGATCGTCGGTGTCACGATGAGTGGAACGTATGGTGCGTACACGTAGCCCGTCTCGAGGTAGCTTCCGCCCTTGTAGCCGACGAGGATCTTGTTACGTGCGAAGTAAGGATCCTTGTAGACCGTGAAGCGGTTCGAGAGGGTACCGACTGCCTCTGCGCCGATCGTGAATGGCGAGCCGACCTGTCCCTCGCCGTCGAGCGAGAACTTGGGCTTGTAGAGGACCGAAGCCTCGAGGATCGTGCAGACGTCGGGTCCTGTGACCATGAAGTTTGCCGAGCCGCGGAGGGTCTTGCGGTGGATGGTGTTGGCAACGTCGATGACGGTCTCGATGAGGGTCTCGTACCACTCACGGACTGTACCCGTGAACTGTGGTCCGATCTGGTATGCATCGGCGAGGTTCTGGCGTGCGCCTGTGACCTTGTTGACGAAGCGACCAGGTGAGCGGCTCCAGTAGTAGTTGGCGCCGTTGGCCTGCGAGACGAGGTCGTTGAGGATCTCGCGGTCGATCTCGAGGGCGATCTGCTCCGAGAGGATCGATGTGAGCTCGACTTCAGCGTCCATCGAGTGATAGGCGTTGAGGTCCTGTGCGAGCTCGGGGCTCCACTTGGCGCGGAGCTTGCGGGTCTCGGCTGTGATGCTGATGGCCTCGATCTTGATGTCGATCTCGGGGATGACGGGCGAGGGTGTTGCACCGAAGTCCGTCTCGAACGATGGGATCGTGACCGTGGCACCTGTGCCGCTGTCGACCGAGAGGGCCGACGAGAGCGAGAAGGCGACGTCGACTGCACCTGCCGAACCTGAGACGAGGGCTCCATTGGCTCCCTTGACGAGCATGAGGACGTGCGTACCGTTGAGTGCGTCTGGTGTGAAGACACCGGCGTTCCAGTTACCGCGCTTGTTGAGGCGGCGGAGGTTGAGGACGCCTGTTCCACCCTGGTACGTCTCGCCCCAAGCTGTGCCTGGGCCTGCGACTCCCTGGAAGACGGCGAGCTGGTTGACGGCGAGCTTGTCCATGTTGTTGAATGACGCGCCGTTGATCGCGAGGACTGCGAAGGCGGCGTCGAGCGAGTTGCTGGCGAGAGCATTCTCAACGTCTCCGTCGTAATCGGCGAAGCGGGCGTTCGAACCGCTGAAGTCAGTGGCCGAGGCAAGCATGCCACCTGATGTCCAGGTGTCGCCGTTTGCGCCCTTCCAGGCGCCGACCGCTGCGAACGAGAGGTTGAGGGCCGAACCTGTCACGCGGCTGTAGCCGGTGTTGACGAGGTCGTACATACCGCCGGTGGCGAGCGATCCGCTCTGGACGCCCTTGCCGGTTGGGTTGTTGTAGAGCGACTGACCGCGGGTGTAGGTCGAGCCCGACTCACCGGCTGGCTGACCGACGTTCGAACCGTAGGTGTAGTCCAGATAGAAGATGAGGCCCGAGGGGAGGCTCATTGGCTGGATCGAGACGAGCTCGTTGGCGACGAGGCCACCGAAGACTCTGCGAACGATCGGGAATGCGATGTTCGAGAAGCCCTGGATCTGACCCGAGCCGGCGAGGTTGCCGCCGCCCGACGAAAGGGCGTTCGACTCCTTGAGGACCTGGGCTGCCTGGTTCTCGAGGAGCTGGGCCATGACTTCACGGCGCTGGCCTTCGAGGCCACGGAGGAGACCTGTGCGGCTCCACTTCTCTGTGAGGCGGGCTCTCTCGGCTCCGACGTGCTTTTCGCGGATGCCCTGAGCGAGCTGTTCAAGACTAAAATGCTTCATGATAAATTCTCCTAAATAATTGTGTTGGTTTTAAATCGAATCACTTGATTAATCCAGCGAGGCGTGCCCAACGATCAGCCTCAAATCCCTCGTTGAGGGTATTGGTGGCCGAGGCAGGACGTGCCGGGCGTGACGATGAACCGATGACTCCTCTGTCGGCCGACTCCGTGATCTTTGTCGTCGATGCCGAAAGAGTCTTCACGAGGCTCTCGTACACTAGCTTTACCTCACGCTCCGACTTCGCCTCATCGAGTCTCTCAATTACCTCAGCCTTTTGACGCTTCGTGAGGGACTCGTTCTGGAGAAGCTTGTTCGTGAAGAGCAGCTTCGCGTTGAACAGATTCGTTTCTGCCAACTTATTGCGGAGATTGGTCTCATCCGCCGACTTCTTTGGAGCACCATTGAGGGTGGCTCCCTTGCGGGTTGCCTCTGCGAGCATACCCTTGAGCTTGTTGGTGCGAGCAACAGACTCGTTGAACTTGGTTGCATAGTAGTTGTAAGCTTCCTTGAGATTATTGGCCTTCTTAGCAGCGGCGGCCTTGTCCTTTGGATTCTTCGACTTCTTGGCCTTATCCTGAACTTCCTTTTTCATCGCTGCAGCCTTCTTGGCCTTCTTCTTGGCCTCGGTTTGAAGAGCGAGCTCTGCAGAGATCTTGCGGCGGAGGGCCTCAGTGGGCATGCGGTCCTGCTTGTTGGTCTGAGGATCGTCGTCGCTGTGGTCTGTGGCCTGATGCTTCATGTCATCGCCTTCACCGTAGGCCTGATCGAGCTCATCCATTTCATCCATGGATTCTTCCATCTCGTCGAGCTCATCAAGTTCTTTCTTCACTTCCTCGTCATCTGACTCAGTGGTCAACTCAACGTCGGTGAATGGGTCACCGAGGTCATCGTCTTCAAAACCGTCGGCAACTTCGCCGGCGCCATTGCCCTTTTCGGCATTCTTCGGCATGTCGGCGGCCTCGCGGAGGGCCTTCATGCGTCCAATCTCACGACGAAGCATGTTCTCGTCGATCTCGACGACTGTGTCGTCGCTAAGTGTCTTTGATTCCATTTGATGTCCTTCTTCCTCAAGATCCTCGTCAGAGTCTTCGTCTCCTCCGAGGTCGAGATCATCTCCACCCTCTTCGGACTCACCTTCATCTCCGCCCTCTTCGTCGTCGCCGAGGTCAAGGTCGTCGCCTTCCTCGCCGCCTTCATCACCAGACTCCTCTTCGCCTTCCTCACCCGTGATGAGGTCGACTCCGATCGAATCGAGGTCCAGTTCATCGGGCATGCCGGTGAGCTTAAGTGTTACGTCTGCTTCTGAAAGTGTTTTCTTGTTGGTCATCTTCTGCTCCATGAGCTGCTTTAGGGTTGAGTAGTGTTTTTCAAGAATAGACTCGTATGATTCTTTCTTGTTAGAGTCCTGCATTTTGTTCTGCAAGTACGAATACGTATCTTCTACCTCAGAAATGAGCGTAGAAATCACATTTGAGTATGAATTGGTCTCTTTGATGATTCGACCTGCAGAAGAAATCAGATTAATTCTCTGACCGAGGTTTGCCAAACTATTTTCAAAAACCTTGGCAGGACCTTCAGGAGACATGTCACCAAGAGCATTTACTGCATCAAGGCTGAGCTCATATTGTTCTCCAGAATCAGCATTAAGAGCATCAAGGTCAAGTGTGACCTTTCCTTCTTCGTCGGGCATCGAAATAGCAGATGCAGCCAAATCCGAGTCACCAACAGAAGAAACAGCAGAAACTGGTGTAACTTCTTCGGGAAGCTCATCCATTAAAAGATTTTCTGGATTGGCTTCAAGCTCTTCAAAATTTGACTCACCAAGAAGCTGATTCTCTATGAGATCTCTTATTCTTGGAGTAACTGCCTCAAGAAGGGCTCTTTTGGCATTGTCTTCTGCTACTTCCTTAAGCTTTTTAACGTCGGCCAAGGCCTCTTCATACAGTTGCTTTGTCATGTCTATTCTTTCTGGGTTTCTAACTTTTAATTATACTCCTGATTTACCGGGTTCGAGAGTCTTTGTAAGAGGAGACGATCCAACGACACCGCTTGTTGTGTGAGGTGACGTTGTTCCCGTGCCTGGAGCAGCTGGGACGTAATTGGGTTTAAAGTCTGCAGGAGAAAGACCTGGGTCGACGTCCTTGTCGATTCCTTGTGCTCTACCTGGTCCTGGAGATGAAACGTCGGGAACATATGCATTCGACGGATCTCCAGGATTTTTCCACTCAACGTCATTTAAATTGGGAACAGAAACAGTTGAAGTCCCTTGATAATTTAAGTTGACTCCTTCAGGAAAGATTGAAGAATCTCCTGCCTGCTTTCCATCGGCAGGAAGCAGTCCTCCAACTCCATTCGAGACATTTGATGTCGCTCGAGCCACTGCAGCAGCTGCAGCAGCCGAATTTGAAGACGGTTCCTGACCACCATAAAAAGCTCCGGCGTCGTTAGGAGCCTTCTTGTTGAAGAGCTTCCAGAGAAGAGTGTTTCTAGCACTCGCCTTATCGACGTACATTGTATATCTACCTTTTCCTGGTCCGCTCATGACTTAAACTCCCTATTATAAATTAAAAATAAAAATTAGATTTTCTTTGAGAGACGCTTCTTTGTCTCTTCAATCTTGGCAAGACGACGACGAAGTCTTGATTCTTCAATCTTGAGTGCCTTCATGAAGTCGATGTGCTTCTCAGCAGCCTTGTCTGTTCCGAACTCGTCCGCGTCGACCTCTTCTGTGTCCTTGGCGCGCTTGACGGTGTCTTCCATGTCACCAAACTTGGCGACTTCTTCTTCAATGATTCTGCGAAGTAATTGAGATGTAAGCTTCATACTAAATCCTCATTATGGTCTAAGCGTAAGTATGCATATTTTTAAAGAATTTTATTTCTTTGTTGGCGATCCCATGAATGCAAGTGAAGCCCATTTTGAAGTAACATCATCTCCAAATAGGTCTTCTGGGTTGGCCTGAGAGACAACTTGTTCAACAAGTCCTCCTCCTGCCATTGGAATTGAATTTTTTCCTTCACCGGCTTGTAAAAATTTTGGAAGAGTAGATGCTGCAGTATCAGCAAGAATTGACTCCAAAATTTTATCTCCACCTGATTCTCTTCTGATGGCCTCTTTTAGCTGAGGTGTCTGCTGAGGGAAATTCTGACGTGGAGCCTGTCTCTTGTGACTGTCAGAAAGAGACGTTGAAACAGGAAATTGAGCCTTTGTAGGAAAAGACGAATGTGTCTTTTCTCCGAGGCCTTCACTCAGCAATTCAACTAGACACTCTTTGACAATATTTTTAAGATCAGACTTAGAAATCTTCATTAGTTACCTCACTTCTTAGACGACAAGATGTCGTTTACTATACGATCTATTCTGTCAGACTTATTGAATATATTGCGTAATTCTTTGGAATTTATTGTTCTACCCTCAGGAAGCATGAATGCACCAGGAGTTGAAGGCTCTGAGACGTAGTCCCAGCAGATGAGCTGGAAATCGTCCTGAACGATGTGATAATCGCCTTGCTTCTTGACGGAACCGACGCCGCGCGAGGAGATTCCGAGTTTGACTCCGCTCTCGACGAGAGACTGAAGGATCTTGCCTGAAGGTGTGTCAAGTAGTTCGACTGTTCCATATACGACGCCGCGGTCGAGGTAGGCCTCCTTAATGACGTGTGACACATTCTTGAGGTTGACCACGGATGAGTCCGGGTGGTCCAACTCACCGAGAGCACGGTTCTCAGCGATGAACTTCTGATAGTTTCTAATCTCTCTTTCAAGAACGTTCATCGGATAGATGCGACCGTTCTGATTGAGCGTGTCGGCCTTCTGAAGGATGCCCTTCATGACGACCTTGCCGTTGTTCTTGTCCCGAGACTCCTTGATCATGTCAGGAGTGTAGTCGAAGACCTCGTATGAGTTGAGTAGTTTTAGATCCTGTGCCATGACATCACTCCTTCGTTTCCAGCTCATCTCTGAGCTTTGAGTAGAGCATGAAGCGAGTCACCGTCTCGTCGTCCACGAGCTCGAGGCTCTCGCCGAGGAGAGTGCTCTTGGTCTCCTCTAACTTGTTCTTAAGATAATCGTTTTGAACTTCTGTCTCGTAGCCGTCGATGAGGCTCACGAGCTCGGACTTGATCTCCTGTAACTTGAGCTTGATGGAGGTCTGGTCCTCTGAAGCAGTCGAGTAAGCATATGCTTTTATGAGAGACTTCTGTTGTTCATTGAGAACACCGTTGTATTTCTCATTAAGTTTCTTTGTCATAACTTTCATGAGAAGGCGTGCAGTACCAGAAGTGTCTTCAGAAATTGTCGAATCTTCTTTTTGAACCTTCTCGGTGACCAAATGTTTCATGATCTGATCTTCATATTGAGCCACCCTGTAAAGATCTTTATTGTCTGAACGCCATTCATTTAAAAGAGTTTGAATTGTTGCAAAAGTTCTATATTCTCCGATATGATGATCATAAAAATTTTCATCATTAAGAACGTGATTTATGTTTCTAATAAGAATAGATTTTTCTCGATCAAGTTTGTCTGAATCAATTTTTGAAACTGCATTTTTAGCTTCACTTAATATTGATGCAGCAGTATGCTCTGACGACACTGTTGTCTTTGCAATTGAGTTCATGAGCCGAAACTCTTTATAGAGCTCAGTTCCGGGCTTAAAATGACGCTTTAAGATTTTTAAAGCCGAAGATGATTTCTTTTTATCATCTTCAACAATAGATCTTGAGATGGTCCTCACGAGAAACTCGTAGATGAGGAGGCTGTTTCTTCTCTTGTTATGCTTGCTGGCGGTCATTTCACTTGCTCCCGTCGTCGTCTATTATGAGGACTTCTTTGTGTTCGCGTGCGTCGGCCTCATTGAAATTATCTGATTCTTTGAGGATTTGTGCTGTTTGATCAGTATTTTTAACAAAATTCTTAAATCTGTTAGACTGAACCATCTGTCTTAATGACGAAACTACATCGTTGCCTATAGGTGTTTTGTAAATGGTCCGGTTGGCAGATTCTCCAAATGGATTTCTTACATAAGAAGATGTCCACTCTTTGTCGTAAGGGTCAGAATACGATTTGTTGTCATAATCAGTCATCTTTTTTAAGTCAGGCATGTGAGTTTTTGCAGGCCCATTGTGACGTATTCTGGATCTGTTATAGAGGGCTCTATCAAGCTGACGTTGCGCCTTAACAGGAACTTCAACGTCCTTAAGTGAAAACTTAACAGGGACATCTTCGTCATCAGGATCGTCTCCGGCCGTCAATAGGTCGAGGTAAGGATTCTTTTGAGTTGCATCATCTCCTGCAAAGAGATCTCCACCTTCTTCCTCACCTTCTGCACCGCCGGCTTCGGCTTTTTCTTCACCCGTCTCTTCTTCTGATCCACCAGTTTCTTCTCCACTGCCGCCAGCAGGTTCAGCACTCTCAATTGCTTGATCGACCAATTTTTCTTTAAGGCGCTGATCATCAATTTCCTTGCACTGATCATCATTGAGGCCCCAGATCTCCTTGCGAATGAACTCCTTGGACATCTGTCCTTCGGGCGCTGAACCTGCAATCTCGAATTTGGATCTCCACAGTTCAAGTTTCTGTTGCTGGGCAACAGTGGATGGGTTAGACATACGCAGGGCAAAGTTCTGTAAATCTTCAGAATCAAAGCCATGGGCATAAAGGTGAATAATAGCGAGTTTATTCAGCTCAGCCACGATTGTCTTCTGAATAACGTTGATCGTGCGAGAGAACCTGATGTCTTCCTGGGCGAGTGTGGCCTTGCTGGAGAGGGCTTCATCGTAACCGAGGTAGGCACGAGGAATCTTGAGGGCTGCGAAGAGCTTCTTCTGGATGTAAGCAACATCTTCTACTGCCGCAGTGTTTTGTCCACCTGCAAGAGTGTCGATGCGAGTGCCGGAATCCCCGCCTCTGACGGGGATGAAGTAGTCCTCATCGACAGAGAGAGGATTGTAACGAAGATCAACTCGCCCCGTGTTTCTGTCGATGACCTGAGAGGATCGAAGGTTCTTCCTCTGTTCCTCAACGTACATGGGAACGTTCTCGGGAGGAATGTTGGCAACATCGATGTAGAACACTCTTCTCTCGGGAGCTCGGACAACGCGGTACACCAACATGGCATCCTCGATGAGGATCAATTGGCGCCAGATCCTGCGTGCCGGTTCGATGATTGATGAACCGTAGGGAAGGAACATGTCGTTGCCGAGGAGGCGGAAGTGGGTGACTTCCCAGTTCTCTAAGGTCCTGTTTCCGAGAGTGACCCAACGGTAACGGACCGCCATGGGGTCGTTTGGATCGTAGTTCTCTTCGCGCTCTATCTCATTGACGGGAATGGGAAAGGCACTGATCACACCGTGCTCAGGTGACACGTCGTTGTAGAGGAACATGTCTCCGTACTTGACGAGGTTGCGAACCCAAGAGCGGAGGTTGAACTCCACGTTGAGCGTGTTGTAGAAGAGGTCTTCTAGAATCTCTCTGATCTTCTCGTTGTCCGAGTAGATGTGGAGGACACGACCCTTTTCGTCCTGGGCGCAGTTGTGAACAAAAACATAAGAATGATTGTGAGGATTTGTGGATGCTGCAAAATTATGCCAGTTCCTTACTTCAAGGTCAAATACATCTTCTACACCGTCTTCTTCAATGGAAATTATTCTATGATTGGTTCTAGAAAGATAATCGTCCCAATTCTTGTAACCGCTATTTTCAAGTGCAACGTATGCTTGCTTTCGAGTTATTCCAATGTCTCGACATGCTTTTGACAAAAAACGACGAAGATCAACAGATTCTGGTTGACACTTTATCCAATCTCTGATATTACCAACTATTAATTGGGAATCAACGACATATTTCTTTGACCATTTTTTAATACCAAAGTCGGTCATCAATCGCTTCATATCTGTGTCACGAATCGGAATTTCTGAACAAACTTGTTTTTTGCTCTTTCCGGACATGATCCAGCAAATGATTTGATCTTTCGACACGCTTCTTATGAAATCAGGTCTCCAGCGACCATTCTTGTCGCCAAATATCTTTTCACCTTTACCGTACATTCCGTTCTGTGAACCTTTGCGTCCAAAAAGACGTTTTTTAGTTTCAGTATCGTAACTGGAAAATACTTCATTTCGTCGTTTCAAGAAAAAATCAGTAAACCCGGGCGTTTCATGTAGTCTTTTTGCATGATCTTTGAAGATTCCTGTCATCTTTTCAGCATACTTGCGATCAACTTTCCACTTGTAAGAGTTGCTTGAAGCATGTAGTAATTGATGATCCTTTCGAGACATAAAACTAAGATTTGAAGGGTTGTTGTTAAGTTTGTTAAAATCTGCGTGATGAACGACGCCTTTCTCGTTAGGATTCGTGTGTTCTGCGACAATCCTATGTGTGTATTTCCATCCTGAAGATGTTAAAACTTTTTCATATCCGTCTAACTTGTCTCCAAATGCTGTAGAAGATGTAGACGTATGTAAAGATCTAATACTGTCTCCGACTTTTAGATCTCTTGCATGAACATATCGACCGTCACTGAAGAGAACCCTATGGTTGTCAGTCAGCCTAATGTAAGTTCCATCGTCAAATGTAAACTTATAGAGTTTCTTTGTTCCTGTCTTTACGGCGTACGTAGCATGCCCAGGAACTATTTCATTTTTCTCTAGATCGTATGAGTAGACCCAAAAATCTTTTTTTTCCTCTTCATAAATCTGTTTAATTGTCGGTCTTGTTCCATCAAGAAGAGGAACAACAGTGTCTCCGGATAGACAAGTTTCATCTGCATATATATCGAGGGCGGCTGCCAACTCAGGAGTGTTGTGAGAGATGACAGTGTCTGTTGCAAAGTTCTTGTAACCATCTACCGTGAGGTCATAGAGAGGAATCACACCGTGAGGTTCCACGGAGACGACTTTGAGGTTGTCATAGGAAGACGAGAAGTCTGAGTAGTTCTTGTAACCTCTCTCTTTGACTCTTCCCTCAATGACGTGAACTGTAGTCCCTAAGGACTCTGCTAACTGTTTGTTCGACATTCCCTTAGAAAAATGCGAACATATTTTATCAAAGGTAATTGATCTGACATAACGAGGATTCTTCTCACCTCTGTTGTCCCATCCACCGTTGCACCAGTCTGGGTTGTATGCACGGGCAAATGTTTCGAAGTTCTGGTAACCGTGCTTGCGAAGTCTGCATTTGATCACGTTTGGATCTGTGTCAAGAACTTCGCACATCTTGCGAGAGTTGAAACCTGTCCTCTCTGCAACTTCGAGGATCCTTCCGAATGTGATGTCTTTTCGCTCGGCGGGATTGTTCTCGGACATGAACTTTGAGTGGTTCGCCTTAAACTGTTGGATCCACTGAGAGTTGCCTTCTGACCACTTGACACCGTTAATGATCTTGGAATGAAGTTCTCGATGTGCCTCTTCGGTCATGACCTCGAGGTTCTCAGGTCGATTGTCGTGCTTCACGAAGTTCCTGTGATGGACCACCTCACCCTCATCAAGAGGAGAACCCTTGATCATCTCACCGATCACTCTGTGCTCAGCGACCCATCCGTTCATCTTGGACCGCCTGTCCATTGTATAGATCCATCGATAACCTTCTCCCTCTTCTTTGCATCCACTGAAGAGGTCTCTCCTGTAGAAAGGCATCATCGCATCGCCAGGTTTGAGGTCCTCAATCTTGCAGAACGTCCCATCGCGCTTCATTAGGCGATGATTCGGAGTGCCGATGATCTTCTGACCATTGTCAAAAGTGACTGTGAAAGATTCATCTACTCGAGTCTGTCGGGCTTGCTTTCCAAGTGCAGGGACGATCCTCTGCAGGTTGTGATCATAAGCATACACGAGGAACGTGTGGTCAGGCCTTCCTTCGCATTCTTTTGCAAGTTCCGTGAGAGTCTTGTATCCACCCGGAACTGCAATCTTTGTGTCACCATGGAGACAATATTCCATCTCTGCGAAATCTTGATATCTCATCAATCTCTCAGACAAATTGTACGCGTTCGCCGTGATGGTGGCGTATGTGGGTGCCATCGACTTCTGAAAGAGGAGGGCACCAGAGCTCTTTGTCTTGTCAGCAACTGCTATGGTAGTGTCGAGCGCCCTGATCTTTCTCTTGACCACGGGACCACTTCTGAATAACTTTGTGAGCTTCTGAAAGAGGTTTTGTTCTTCTTTTTTCGCCATTTTTCTATTGCCTCTCCATTAGGGAAGAGGCCCTTGGTGTTCTACTTTACACTACTTCTTTCTTCTCAGGTTTAAGAGTCACCTTTTTTGGACCAGGAGAAGTGACGTCAACATACTGCATCGGCGATGCAACAACTCTCTTCAAGAGCTGCTCAACTCCGTCGAGGTTTGATCCAATCTCTGCCTTGACCTTCTCACTGGCAGACTCCTTGAAGCTCTCTATTGCATTGAGGAGCTTTGTGGCTCCACTCATAATTTTAGAAGCAGAATCTTCATCTGCTCCCTCGTAAATGTTCTGCAATTCCTCTTGAATGATCTTCTTAAGTCTCGATATACCGATCTTGGCCATTTTGTCCTCTGGTGCGAATATATGTATCTGGTCACTTAAAGAGCCAAGAAAAATCTGAAACATCTACGTGTTTAATGTCTTCCGGCTTTCTTGGCTGATGCAATCTGTCAGGCGTAAATCCTTGTATTTGTGCATTGGGGACAGGTCTTACCTGATTAATACCACCAGGTAGATCATTTATTTTTCTATTTCCTACGGCAGTAGCTTTTAGCATTGCCATCGCCATTTCCATTCCCTGCTCATTGCTCGAAGAGTCGCCTAATGATATCCATACACCTATTGCAAGGCTCATGATCAAATCATCGTGGGCATCTTTTGAAGCTTGAGCTTTTGCACCGTTCCAAATGAATGCCTGCAATTGATCGTAAAGTCTCTGAGAATATGTTTTCAGACGTCCATTTCTTATTGATTCTTCAAGTTTTGCAAGAATTTGATTTCTTGTTTTTGCCTGCGTAGAAAATCCAGGAAGAGCTTCTGGGTCTTTTGGCCTGTAGTCAAAAACATTTCCTCCGCTTGAAGAATAATAAAGTCTTGGGTAACCTTCGTCTCTCAGCTTAACGCAGGTAAAATAACCGAAAGTGTTTTGCTCTGGACAAATTAAGGCGTCATTGTATCTTTTTCCATAGTGAGAAAGAATGTCAGCAAGCCTATCGGGAGGAATTTTTCCCATAAATTCTGCACACACTTCACATGTCTCATAATCTATGACGTGAAAAGTAGAAAAGTCAGAAGAGTCACCTCTGGCAACATCAGAAGATATGACGTACCTTCTTCCCATTTCTGGGTTTTTCCATACCCAGACTCCATTTTGATGTCCTTCTTTTGAAATTGGTTGAGCTATTGAGGCTCTCAATTTTTCAAAATCTACGGGCTGTAAAAATGTGTCTCCCGAAGAAACGAAGTCACAAAGAAACTCTTGGGCTATTTGTCTTTTTGTTAAGTTTCTTGTCTCTTTGTCGAACCATGCTTGATCATGTTCTGGATGCACATCCCATGAAAGTCTTATGGGATTAAAGTCGTTAGCACCAGTTTCTGCTTCTGTCCACAGCTTATAATATTGTCCTCCAACTCCGTTAGGTGTTGATAGAATGATAGCAGAACCACCAGTAGACAGTGTTGGATAAAGAGATGTCCAGATTTCATCAAAGTCTCTGATGAATGCCGCCTCGTCGACTATAAGAAGAGCCAAAGCTTCAGAACGACCTGCGTCTGGAGATGTTGGAACGGCAGTAATAGAAGATCCGTTATCGAATCTTATAGATTGTTTTGTTGGTTCAAATTTAGTAAGAAGAAGCCACGGAGGAAGCCCGTCCAGCATTGTCTTCACCTTCTTGATGAAGTTGATTGCTGTGTTGAGCTTTGTTGCGATGACAAGGATGTTCTTGTCCTTCTTGAAGATCGCATACCAAACGACATAGGCAGCAGAAACCGTGGAGAGTCCCAGCTGCCTAGACTTTAGAACAATATTAAAACGATGTTGCTGAAACTGCTTTACACAGTCGTCCTGAAAACCATATGTTTCAAAAGGAATAAGCCCTCTTAATTGATGTTGGATCTTGCAATACTTCTTCATGAAGTATGTTGGATCTTTACCGCATTTTAATATCTCGGCGACTACTGCTTGTCTTGACGGTGTACCAGTTGTCATGCAATCTCAAAAATTACCTTACGTCTATAGTACGCAGTTCTCTTTGGATTGTGAACATTAAAATTGATTATCTCAAGAGAATCTGTTGAACTACCTTTTTCCTCTTTTAGCATGAGTGTGTCACCTGTCAGCTGCTTATAAGAGTCTTTCACAAACTTGACATGCTCTGCGATTACTGACTCTGATTCTTCTTGGCAGCTTCTCTTCATGAGAATCATTTCTTTTTCGGAAACGAAATTCATAATAACCTTATAGGAAGCAACTAACCTAGTCTCACCCATGAATGAAAATTTGACAGAATAAGAAGAGGATTTTGGCGTTGAGGATCTTCCCCAAGTTGAGTCAATGGCTTGTCCGAGTGCGTTAATATCAATTGTCTTGGGCATTATAGGGGCTCCCCTTTTAAATATGATCGATCACGTATTTGTTCCTCACTTCTTCCGAAGTAGGTCTCCAACCTTTTTGCCACTTTTCTTTATTGGGATATGCCCAAGTGGTTGAACATGAGTCGCAACAGTTGAATTTCAAAAAAGAGTCTTGGTCGAAAGAGCTTCTCATTATTCGATTGCAAACTGGACAGAAGATAGGTTGATGTTCCTGTCTGTCTTTGGGGGCTATCACGTAAAAGCCCGACGGGTTTTCAGATATAATTCTATTTTCTGTATAGTCTTTCCAGGTTGTCAATTGAATTCCACCTTTGAGTCTTTTTCAATTTTTGTAATTTCAAGAACATGGTCTGCAGAATCTTTGATTCCATCGACGTGAGTTATGACAAGAACAACCCTAAAATATCTTTTTAGAGAAGTTAAAAATCTTCCGCATGCCTCAACTGAAGAACTGTCAAGAGTCCCAAATCCTTCATCGATTATTAAAAAATCTGGTCTTGGAAGTGAAGAAATATTTACCATTGCAACCCTTAATGCAATTGAAGATATTGTTTTTTCCATTCCGCTGCAAAGCTCAATTATTCTTCTTGAATCACCATAATTTATGTAGATTTCAAGTGAATCTGTGTCTTCATCAAATTCTACTTCAACAGTAAAATCTACAATTCCTTGTAAAATTTGAGAAATTTCAGAATTAATGACAGGTAGTTGAGACTTTATGACGAGAAGTGGAATGCCCTTTTTTGAGAATGCATTTGAAATAAGTTCATGAACCTTGATGTTTTGAAGCAACAGGTCTCTCGATCTTTTTTCTTCTTCTAGTTTTTCAACAGTAGACTGAATTTTTCCAAGCTGAGATGCTATCTCAAGCTTTTTTAAATCGTAGTCTTTTGTCTGGTTAGTTATTTCTTGTATCTTTTGCTTTATTGTAATGACTTCTTCAGCTTCTTCGCTGTCAATTGATTTCTTTAAATTGTCAAGTTTTTTAAGAGATTCTTCAAGTGAAGAATTTATTGTCTCACAAGAAGAAGAAATTTTCAGCAATTCTGTTTCTTTTTTTGATATCTCAAAACCAAACTTTGTAAAAAGCTGCAAAGCCTTCTCGTGTTTTTCAAGTTTTTCAGAAACTGATTCATCTTTAGACTTTTCAAGAGCATCCTGGGCATCATTGAGAAGCTCTAAAGCCTTGACAGTCTTTTTCTCTTGCTCAGGCATTTCGGCCTTATTTAAATGAGCATCCTTTATGAATTTGCATGAAGGATAATCGTCTCCGCACGGAACTTCATCTAATATCTTTAGAGATTTTTTTTGTTGCTGAAGCAAAGAAAGCTCTTTGTCGTGAACATGCTTTAGTTCAACAATTGAATTTTGTAACTTTCTTTGAGACTCTTGTTTATCTTTTAGGGCTGCAACATCTATTGAATCAATCAAATTCTGAAGAACAACTTGTTTATTCTGAAGAACTCTGATTTCTTCTTCAAGAGTCTCAATCGACTGCTTACAAGAACTAAATTTCTCTTTATAAGACAAAACTTTTTTTTCTTGAAAGTCGACATCTTGTTGGGTAACAGGAGATGCATTTAGCTTTGAAAGATCGGCAGTTAAAAGAGAAAGAGAAGAACGATTCTCTTCTATTTTTTCGTCAATTTCTTTTAAAGATTCTTTAAGGCGTGCTGAAGTATTTAAATTTTGCTCTTTTAGGTGGTCCCAATCTCTTTCTGGGAAATTCTTTAGCTGAGACTTGACAGACGAGACTTCTTTGGAAGAAAGATCGTGCATCTTGTCAAAAATGTCAAGGTCCAAAAATTTCGACAGTATTGATCTCCTCTTGGTGGATCCTTGCGCAAGAAATAAATTTGTCTCTCCTTGCGCAGAAAGAGAAGTCATCAAAAAATCTTCATTGCTTCCAAAAAGTGACTTAATTGTTTTTTCTGTGTCAACTCTTTGTTCACCACAAAGGTCTTCCATTTCTTCTTCACCTGGCTTCATCCTAAAAAGATTTAAAGCCGTACTTGCGCTTACAACACCTTTTTTGTTGACTGTTTTGACTGTCTGGCGTTCTATTACGTAAGTTGATCCATCGTGATCAAGAATTGCCTGAGCAGAGCAATAGTCTTTTCTAACATTGCAAATGTTGATATTTTTTATGGGTCCTCTGTCTGTAGAATTGAAAAGTGAATACATCAAAGTGCCGACAATTGACGACTTTCCAGTTCTGTTGGGACCAAAAATTCCAACTATTCCATTTAATTTTTCAAAATTGATGATGTTTCCTTCTCCATAAGAGAAGAGATTGTTCCATTCAAGCCTTCTTAAAGACCACTTGGAATTTCTGCAAACGTCTTCTGAAGTAGAAGCTTGTGAAAGATAAACTTTTGAAGTTTCAGAAAGAGCTTCTAGTTCCTTGTCTGAAATCTTTAGGTCTCTATAATAGTCTTTTAGAAGAGCAGAAACAACATCGGGAGATCTTAAATCTGTTTTTGCAATAGAAGCAGTAGTTGTTTTTACGACCTGCTGATCAACTTGAGAACCTGTTTTATAGGTAACCTCAGATGCCTCTTTGGAAGATTTAAGGGCTTCAGAAAGAACATGTACTTCGTCCTGAGTAATTGAAGTATTTGATCTAATTCTGAATCGAGAACCTTGGGGGTAAGATTTTGCAATCTGAATTATCTTTTCTGTATTTCCTTCCCAGTCTATTGTTACAAATGGCTTAATGTTAGGAAGAGGCCGGTTGACTACAGTCCAATCTGAAGAGCTTTCAATATTCCAAAGATAATATCCGTGGTTTAATTCTTCGGCATAATTCTGTTGGATCGGAGTCCCAGGATACCCTATCCACGGTTTTTCGCTTCTATATCCAAGGAACTGCTGCCTGTGAATGTCACCAAGCATGCAAAAATCAAAATCTTTAAAGAAGTCAACGGTAATTCTATCTTCTTCAATGTCCCATCCAGTCTCAGTGACAGATCCTCTAACAGGGCCATGAAATGTGGCTATGTTGACATCTCCAGAGACTGGGCGTACATCTTTCCAACCTTCCTCATCAAAACATGAGAAAACGCACCAGTTGTAGCCTGGTGCGAAGTTATAGGTCCCGCTCTTCTTGTAGAGGAAGACACGCGGATTCTTCATGGCCTCCACGATTGGAGTAACGGCGTCCTGACGCGATAGATTTGAGAGATTCCCGTCATGATTTCCCAGGACCATGTGGACAGGTGCAACCTTGGACATCTCGTTCAGCCACCAAGTTAGGAGCTCGATGTACTCAGGAGATATTCCTGTCACCTTCGTGTGGAAGATGTCACCGCCGATGAAGATGTGATCAACTTTTTGTGACCTACAATCGCCAATGAAAGCATTAAAAACCTGTCTATACTCGTCGTGGCGAGAAAGTGCTCGGATATGAACGTCCGCAGTGTGTGCTATACGCATTATTCACATAATATACATAAAGAGTATCAAAGTTCAAATTCCAAGAGATGAAGTATTAACCGCTCTATTGAGTCTAATAAGGAAGTTGTCATTCCAGTCATGATGACGAGCTTCAGCAAGCGCGATCTCGAACTCCGCGCGGGACATTGAACCGGGATCTCCCCAGGGGCGAACGTCCACGATCACCACATCGATGTTGTACTCCTGAAGTTTCTTCGCGATCTTGGGGGTCTTCCTGTCCCACATGTCGCCGTCCATCGCCAGGGCCACGGGCGTTCCGTGGAGGAGGATTCTATTGAAGAGTTCGTGGCGTTCATCGAGGTCTGATCCCAACATCGCGGTGGTGTTCTCGGGGCACTTCACGAGGTCGAAGGGACCCTCCACGAGGACTATCTGGCGATCCCACTTGAGGTTGATCTCGTTGAAGATGATGGGGTTCTTGTCCACCTCTGGATTGTCGTACTTGGGGCGCCGGTCCTTGTCTATCGCCCTCGCGGTGAAGTAGTTGAGTTCCCCCTTGAAGTTGAAGGAGGGCATGAGGACGCGCCTCTTCCACCGAGGTTCGTTCGAGATCCCGAACTTGAAGTACCACGCATCCTTCTCCGTGAGTCCGCGCCCGAAGAGGTAACGCCAGGTCGCCTTCACGTCCGGATCGTTCTGGTTGGCGAGGGGTAGGAGGGTGAAGTCCTTGGGAAGTTCGAGTCTCTGTACTTCGGTCCTCTCCCCCGTGACCATCTCGTTGGGATTCTCGGGCCCACCGAATATCTCCCTGTAACGGGCCAATTGACCTTGGGTGCCATATTTCCGAATTAACGGCGCCATGGTGCGGGTCTTGTAACCACACACCCAACAGTGGGCCGCATCACAATCTGTCTTGATCGACAACTTCTTCTTCGTCACATCGGAAGGGGCACAGATTGGGCAACGAATATCGAAGTTCTTCCCGTTTCCCGATAGGCGCCCCTTTCCGAAAACGCTCTCGAAGAAGGCGAGTTTATCACTGATACTGTAGATGGCCACGGTACAACCGTACCACACACGCGTTCAACTGTTCACGAGGCACGCAGCTCGGGAGATCACGTAGGCATCGCATGCATCTCGAGACCACGAAACGATCGCTCCCGACTTAGGCGTGAGGGGCCACACAACGTGGGACAGGTCGTGTTCGCACATGTGTTTGAATACTTGTTCTTTATGTGACATGCCGGCCACCGAGGTCTTCTGCAACTTCACACCACACAACTTGCGGGCATGGGCAGCCGAGATGTATGTAGGTTCGAGGCCGAACACCTCTCGCCCGATGTACGACACGATACCGTTGAACCTCATCAGGGTGGTGATGGTGGCGGCGGAACTCATTCCCTTGGAAAATCCGAGGAGGGGTTCCTCGAGGGCGAAAGTGGCAACATTTGGAAATCTTGTCTTAAGCATCTGAAGCTCAGACTTGACACGGTCAGCTTTGTCCCACAAGGTGACACATTTTTTGAATTCGATGCGATCAAGGTGGGAAATGTTCGATCCATCTCCGGGATTTAAGTCTCGATCTACAATCGAAACACCCGTGACCGAAGTAGACACATCGAGGCCTAGTACCAGGTTTGACATGGATTGATTGTTACATCAGGATGCATTTGGTAAAATCCAATTAAAGAAGACCTAGTTCCTTTAATTGAACTTCTGTCATTATTCTGTATGTCATTCCGTGCTCGGAGCACCACAACATGGCAGCAGTCATCTTCTTCTTCACAGTGAGCTGTTCCAGTTTTCTCTTCGGTTTCACCTCGATCAACTCGGACCGTCCGTCCTTATACTTCACGAAGAAGTCCGGATAGTACTTTCGAATCTTCTTTGTCTTCACATTCGAGACATATTCAATTACGATCTTCTCATAGGACCAGAACTCTACTTCTGGGTTCTCGTCGAGGTGAACCATGATTTTAAGTTCCCACCCACTGCGGTACCTGCACTCTCCTGCGACTGGAGAAGTGTAGGTGCCACGGATGTAGTGGCCCTTCCTCTTCTTTTTCTTTCGCTTCTTCTTAAGAGATGTGACCAAAATATTCTCGAATTAGTAGAAGGTCAAAAATCAAACGCCACCTTGAAAAGTATGCGATCTCCTTCTCTTTTTATGATGGGCTGGGCAAGCCGAGCCTTTGCCACCACGTTCATGTTCTCGTCGTGGAAGTTGAGTCCTGAAATGTAAACAAAAGGTTCAGTGTCTGAAGGATCACTAGAAGCCTTAAGATTATCCTGATTTTCAATATATGTCGGATTTGAAGAAGAATTAAGCAGACCTGATCCAGCAAGTATCTCGTACTTTGACGAGTATATGTTTTTGACGCCCTTGAACGACATCTCATACTGATGCTTCCCAAAGAAGTATAGATGTGGGCTCTTAATGAGAACTATTCCTTCATCATAGAAGATGTTTCCAACAGAATTTTTTGTGTCATGTGAAGTACGAGAGTCGGCCCTGTAAATGTTACCTTGTTTGTCGTCTCTTAAAGTAATTCCAATTGATCCAAAAGATCCTGAGATCGAAGAGTCTTTAATTTCAAAAGATCCAGGAAGAATTCTTCTTCCATAGTACAGGTTACTAATATTGAATATTGTTACTTGATTTGACGATGGGTCACCTGTTCTATAATAGATCGCAAGTGGGGCACCTCTTTGTATTCCTCTGTTGAATTGTGAGTCTTCAGTTGCACCTGCAAGAGATGAAGACACAGCAGACATGTAATTCAAATATGCAGTCCCGGGTGGTAGACCAGGTTTTTCATCGTTTGGACCATAAAGCTGCTCAAGATATGTGTCATTATCGTCGTCAGCAGATCCAACAGTAGAAGGCATTCCTCCGTTCATAATGGAATTCATTGAAACAAGATTATCCAAGTTTACGTAGTTGTACCCTTCTGAAAACTTGTTGCTCATTGTCTCGTTGGACAACACTGAATAGTTGGGTGAAAAATTGCCGTCGTCGCATGGGAGAATCGACAAGTTTCTTTTCGCAACCTCATTAAAATCGTAAAGAAAATCGTTTGCAGATCTTGCCTGAGTCGTGTAATTCACCGTAGAAGCTGATAGACTCATAAGTCTTGGAAATCTACCCGTGGAGAAATCTTTTGTGAAGTTTTCAAGATTTATGTAGTGACCATTCACACCAAATGCCATTGCAACGTTAAATGGGTCGTCTGTAGTGCCGTCTATCTCAAAAAAAGGAGTCTGAAGTATCCCACCTCTGTCGCCAACATATCTTCTTACTTGAGTATTTTCCACAAAAAATGGAGGCAAATAGAATGCAATCTTAGATTTATCGAAAGCATAAGTTCCAATTCCTACAGACCCAGAAGAATTTAATTCAGAGTCTGTCATGAAATATCTTCTTATTGAAAGATCATGAATTTCAGCTTTAAGTGGGTGCTTAAATGAACCTGAATCAGGTTGATCAAAAGTGTCTTCAGATGTTAATCTATCTAATCCTTCTCTTCTTGAAGGCCTAAGAGCAAAGAAAAGACTTTGTGAGGAAGACCCTTTGTTTGTTCCTTCATAAAAATTCCCTACGCAGAGGACGTCAGGATTTCCTGATCCTACAAATGATTTTGGCATTATCGTGCCAGAAGGAACAACGAAGTCACCTCTGTTTGTTCCATCGACGATAAAAGAACCTGTGCCATTGTTGACCAGGTTTGTTCCCCACCTAATTGTCACATGATGCCAGCTGTTATAAAAAAGAGAATTGTCGTCAGACAAAAAAGTGAGATTGTGAGGATAGGACCCTGGATTTGACAATGAAGGAGGGTAGTCAGCACTGTGGCTTAACTGCAATTTAAGCCTAAAACCTTCTGGATTTCCGTTTACATCTTTTAGCGTTCCGGTCACAAGCGATAAGGCGTAGCTTGAAGACAGATGAACTATTGTCCCGTCCTTAAAGTGTCCTGCATCTATTCCGTCTTGTTTATATCGTGGATTCACATAAAAGTCAAAACTGAATGCTCCTGAAAGGCAATATGATCCAGAAACGTATCCAACGTGCTGAATGCTTTCATCCACTGAATTTGGATAAAGAAAAACTGACCCCGTAGGGACATTAAGTCCTGATGTGAAAAAGTTTAAAGAATGATAATTTGTATATGCCCAATTTGCTTGCGGGTACTGCACTTTGTAAGTGGGAATTAAAACGTCTTTAATGTTGTTCTTTATTAAAGTGTACTTTGTCAAACTTGTTGTAGGTGTAAATCTTTCAACATCAAGAACTATTTTGTTCTTGGAGGAATATCTTGATATAAGGTCAAAATAAGCGTCTGTGCTGCCAGTAATTGCAGAATTTGAAGACCTTAAAGATCTTGAAGATGCAACCAATGAAGAAAATGACTTGTCAAAATTGTCATCTGCAACTGAAAGATCACTAAATTCAGGTGAGGTATCTTTTTCTAAGTCAGTCTGCCTAGGAAAAACCTTAACTGATCCAGTGACCCCCAATGAGCTCGACACATAATGTCGAGCAGGAGTAGTCACTATAGTAAAGTTTTCTATGTCGTTCTTGGTTACTCGAATAACTGACATGAGATTCCATTTTAACCATCAGAAGTCTAGACGGACTCTGAAAGTAAGATCTCTTCCAGGATTCTTTTCAACAGGTCTGCTCAGCTTTGCAACTGCAACCAAGTTGTCAGTATCATCATACAGACCTATGGTTGTCACATATGTGAACGGCTCTTGGTTGTTGTCGTCAATAGAGGCATCATAAATAGAGAGCCTTCCTTGGTTGCTTGTGTCTATGTAAGTGGGATTTGTAGAAAAGTTAAAATCATCTGCAGAAGCCCTACAAAACACAAGAGAAGAATTTATGTTTGTCACGTTTTGGAATGTGATAGAAGTAGAATCTTCTTTTCCGAATCTGGCATAACAGAAGTGATCTACTATGTTGTCAATGCTGCCTGAAGTAACAAAATCTGGTAGGAATTTAGCAGTACGCGCGGTAGCTGTTCCGGCTGACCCAAGTGTAAGCTGACCCGTAGGAGTCATTCCTGAAATTGTTCCTGACATGAATTGTGAACCTGATATTGCTTTAGCGACATCAAGGACAACAATTCCATGATCATAATAAATTAATCCGACCTTGCTTGAAACATTAGAAGCATTCACCAGATAACCAAATTGACCACCTGCACTGAAATATCTCTCACTGGAGGATCCTATGTCTGTAAAAACAGAAGACCCTGAAACAGAATTTGAATAAAGATTTGAAACTCCATTTGCGGGACTTGCAGGCGGTACATCTCCCTTGCCTGATCCTCCTCCAAAATTTTTGTCAACAAACGATGCAGACTGATAAAATCTCATTGCAAATGTCTCTCTTTTTATCTGGTCTCTTGAAAAGAGACGCTTAAAAGATATAAAGAGGGCTGCATCAATGCTTTCTTCGCTCCCGGCCGTAGATGTTGGCAGCTTGAAAAGCTCCCTGCTTCCTAAAAGAGTTTGAGCAAACTGACTGTAGACGTCAGTTTTCTCTCTCATCATCAAGGAACTGCTTGGATAAAGATATTTCCCTGAAGTGTCAACTGCAGTTTTCGTCTTAAAAGCAATACCATCTGTAAGTTTGTCGGGTGGGGCAAGTCCAAAAGTGACATCAAAGACTGGATTGGATGTCTGCAAAGTAAAGTCTTGGTCATATACTGTTTGAAAAAGGGAAGACGTTACTCCGGGTCCTATTCCTCCAGTGACAAAGACTTGATATTTTCTTCTAGAAATTGACTGGCTGACATCTTCAGCTATGACGTCAATTAACTGATTGAGAAATGACTTTGTTGTCTTTTGGCTACCGGCAGCCTGTGAATTTGAAAGTGATATAAAGGATGTTGCCATTTTAATTCCATCAAGGTGTTGCAGTATATGTTACAGGATACGAGTATCTTATTCCAATTTCGTTTGTCAAAGTAACATAAGTTGTTATCTGGCGCTGATTTGAAGATGTAAGTTTGCCGTATATTGCCAGCACTGTTGAGTCTATAGATTGAGCAGTTATGTTTATTGAAAAATTTGGGCCGGTAGTCACAACATCATATTTTGTTGTCCTATTTGAATCTTGCAACGTAGAAGAAATAGAAACAGAGCTTGTTCCAGTTCCTGCAGAAACCTGAAGGAATCTGCCAGAAACTTCAAGAGTATACTTTCTTAAAGTGCTGCTAAAGTTGGTGTTTAGATCAGAATCTGTAGGAGTTGATCCTTTGAATTTTAGTTGAAAACTTAAAGTTTGACTGTTGTTGGGGCTTGAATTTGTCAAAGAAAGATTATTTGAATTTGAAAGCTCAAGGGTTGGAAGATAAATTGTTCTTAGTGTTGCACCTGAAGAGCTTAATCCGATCAACTTGTACTTAAGAGCTATACTTTCGTTTGTCAAGGCTTCAAATATGGGAGTGTTTTTCTCTATCTTTTCTTTCCCCACTGTCCTTCCATACTTTTTAATAACAGTGTAATCAACTTCGTCATCACCGAGAGCAAATTTTGAAATTTTAAAAGCTCCTGAAGCAAGCTTGCTTCTTCCATAGTCAGTTAACACTGCGTCAAGTATGATGTTATTTGTAGAGTGATCAAGATATCCCATAGTTCCTCTAAAATTTCCTTAATCTTAATTCCTAATTATACAGTCAATTTTTTATACCAACGTGATATTGTTGGGGTCTTCGATGTTTATCTTTATCTGCTGCATCTTTTGATTATCAAGATTGATAAATTGAAGCAAATAGTATGAATTTTTATTGCTCATGTTTTGAGCCTCAACAACTTTGAATTTCTGATTTCTGCCGTCAGACAATCTTAGATATTCAGGAGTAAAGTAAACTGAAAGCTTCTTGGAAATGTCGCCTGATACATTTATGGCGTCTTTGAATGTGTCGATTCTCAGCTTTAAATTTGGATACTGCTTAGGACAACCAGAGTCACAAACGACAGAAGACACAATTCTATTTTTTATGCTGTCAAATTTTACCTGATATTGAGTCGAATAATTCGATATCATGCCATGTGCATCTATGCTGCAGACAGAATAAATGTATTCAGAAGATTCATAAAATTCAGAATCAACAACAAAATCTTCGTCAATATGGCTGAAAACCGGATTGCCGTAGACTTGCTTTACCAAGATTTTTAAGTCCGATCTCATGTTTTCGTAGTCATTGGCATCAACTTCCTCACCCGTTTTATACTTGGTGTCTCCGACTTCAATAACTGAGTCATCAAATCCATATTGAGCTATCAGCTCAAATGGATGCTTTATACTTTTTCTTCTAAAGATCTGAAACTGCTTAATGTCTTTTTGTTCATTTATTGGCATATTCCAATTAATGATTAACTTTCTCTTCAAAAAGTCATACTGAAATTTGATGTCAGTGGGTTCAGGAGGCGGAACTATTTCCGTTGTTTCAATTTTTGCAGTTGATGCTCTTGAAGCAACCCACATTTCTACTTTGTCAACATATCCTGTTCCACCTCTGTACATGAGCATTTTAACTGAGGCGATTGTTTTTATTGAATAAAAATAGATTGCACCATACCTGACGTTCTTGTCAACAAAAAGAGTATTGTCGGAACCATCTTTATAGTAAGTTCCAATCTTAAAAAAAGATCCATCTTTATAAATGTATTTGTCTATGGAGTAACCCAGAATTTTTATGCTGTCATCAGCTATTGAATTTTCACCAGCTTGATCTGTAATTGTGATGAAAACAGAGCCGTCGGTTTCTCTTGCATAAGAAATCCCTTGAACGGAATTTTCAGAGCTAACTTTAAGAGAATTTAAGTCTAAAGGTCTGCTAATAGTGGCATCCCTAAAGACGTCATTGATAACAGAATTGTTGATTTTTACTCCTAAGGTAAGTGAATCCGAAATAGATCTGATTAAATCATCTTTGTCTGAAATTTCTTTTTTCTCATTAAAAACTTTTAACCCTAAAGAGTCTGAAGGAAAATCTGCAAGCTTAGAATAGGCACTAGAGATTTTTGATAAAGTCTGTGAATTTGACAAAGGTGAACTTTGTTTGTCAAGCATTCTTTTTATTTGATATCTTGACATCTTCATCATGCTTTCGGCATCATAATTTGAAATTCTGCTATAATTTTCTAAATCAGAAGCTCCTTGTTCTATTGAAGACACATTAGAAAATGTGTGTGTTACATAGCCGAGATTAAAGAAATTATCTTCAGATATTATATTTTGAGAATACTTGTCCAGTGTTTCGCTTTGAACAACTGAATTACTGCTCAGAGCAAGTGAGCTCAGATCAGGTTTTTTCCACGTCAACGTGACGTATCTTGCCAATTTATTTAAGCTTAACTGAGACAAATATCTTTCATTGTCTTTTTCGACAGGTATGTCTGACACTCTTTCATTTTTTATATAAAAATTGTAAGTAAAAACAGCTTTTTGATCGTACGGCTCTGGAATGTTGACAAAATCTAAAGATTCAGATGGGTCTGATGTAATAGTGTTGATTGGCATAACGGTGACCCCCCTTGGTCTCTAAGCTGAGTAAGGTTCTATAGTAACAAATAGCTCATAGAACGATGCATCGTCTTGTTTCATGTTTTTCATGCTAATCAATCCTGTCTGATCATTTTTTATAAAAATTCCTGTATTCAACAGATCGACGATTCTTGAGTTTCCAAGTGAGCTTTTTTCAACCAAAAAATCGTCTGGGTCTATTATCAGATTAAATACTCTGTCGAACTTCTTTGGATACACTAATTTCTTTTTTAGAATATTGACGTCATTGAAGAGTGTGGGTGTCTTTAAGTAAGAGAAAAGAGTATCAGACATGTCGAGAACGACAGGAGTATTTACAGTAGGCAAATTAGTCTGTCCTTGCGACGGTCTGTTGACAGGAAGTGTAACAATGTCTCCTGTCAGTTGATCGAAAAATTGAACTGAATTTGAATTCCCATTTGTGACAATGTTTTCATTTTTTATTTGACTTACAACTCTAGAGTAAGGATTTGAATCAACAGGATTATTTGAAATTTTTGAATAATTGAAGTATTGAGACTCACTAAAATCTGTATCAGTATACCAATAAAGGTATTCTTCTGCAATAAAGCTCAAAACTTGATTTTTGTAGCTCTCGTTAAGAATTTTTTCAACTTCAGAAGAGCTTCCTATCGAAAAAAGATTTAGCGAGTCTGTAATTTGCTGAAATTGCTGAATATCAGTGGGTTTTTTGTGAACAAAAAACTTTTTGACTGAGGGGCTGTAGTACTTGGTAGGAACATTTAAAAGATCAAAATCTTCTGAATTAGGGTCTAAAAGATTTAAATCCCAATGCACAATAGATCTTGTAGAAAATCTATTCATGTCAAAAAGATATTCTTTTGGCTTAAAAAGAATATCTGGGAAGACTCTGTCTATTTTCCAGACTTTTATCTTTACAAGATTAGAAAGAACTGAATTGTCGATATTGCTCGACCTTATCTTTTTCAAGAGCCCATTTGGGATTCCTACAGATAAAATTCTTTTATTGATGCCTCTGAGAGGCAAGAAATCATTATTTTTATAATATTTTGAAAATGATTGGTGACTGAACAGCTTTAAAACATCTATTGGTAAATAATCTAAAAAGTCACCTGATAAAAGATTGGAAATGTTGGGAATAGCCGACAAAGACTGTGCAGACGTCTGATTTAGCTCTAACCTATCTTTTAGTTCGCTGTAGGAATATTCAAGCATTCTGATTTGTTCAGAGCTAAAAGAGAGTTTAAGAAGTCTGTTCTTGAGCTGTGATTTTTCTTTTATCAGAGAAGACTCTAACTCAGAGTCAAAAATTGAATTAAATTGATCTATGTGTACCCTGACGTCTCCGTTCACTATAGAAGACTTGACGTTAGAAGCACCATCCAAAATTTTGACAAGAAACCGTCTAAGAAAACTAAGATACTTGAATTTTTCATCCATGTCACTCAAGACATCTTGTTTTATCAATTTTAGCTTTGGAAGAAAATCTATTGCCGGTCCTGAACCAGAATATCCTGGTTTGTAATAGGCGGTCGAAGATGTTTCTTTTAACTTAAGTCCGCATATAAAAACAGGCCCCTTTGGCTCTATATAGAAATTTTCAATAAACTCATTAGATTGAGACGAAATAAGCCTTATCATCGCATCAAAATACAGAAACATCAATTGATTTTTTGAAAGCCCGGAATAAGTCGTCTTTTCATTTACGTATATTTCGTTTAAATCTTTAATTGTCTTAAGAACATCTGAGACATTCTTTAAAATAGGACCATTTAAAGCATCACTAAGCTCCTTTTTTACCTTGTATTTAAGGAGATTCTTTGCTGAATTAATGTCAACATTTTCTGCCGTTCTTGATCTTAAAAGATCTGACTCATTCAACAAGAAAGATTGTATTTCATTTGTTCCAAGATAGTTTCTTGAATATCCGTCAACAAGAACGTCTGATATTTTGTTAATAATTCTGTCCAAAGAAAGAAAATATGTGGCTGACTGTTCTTCAGAAGACTCTTTTCTTTTTATGTTTGTCATTATGAAACAAAAGAGCAAATATTTTAAAAATTTACTGTCTCTAGAATAAACCCTTGTATCTCTTTTTAGTGACAATTTAAAGATTGATGAAATAAATCTTGAGTTTTGAGTCCTTGAATTAGAAATTTCCTTTAATTGATCAGCTCCTGGCATGTCCTCTGAAGAAAATGTGTCAAATATTCCTTCTGTTATTTTTGTCTGGAAGATTTTATACTGGGTGTAATCTTCATTTGAACCAATTAGATTCAGCAAAATCTCTGTAGTATCTTTTGCTTTTCTAATTTTTTCTATAAATTCATCAATTTTTCCAATTGAATTTGTAGACAAAAGGTCTGTGAGCGAATTTTCAACATAGTAGCTGTATCCTGAAACGTATTCAGTATTTGAAAAATCTGGGTCTTCAAAAGTAACAATTTTTGAACCTTGAGATTTTGAATAGTCTTGGCAAATAGAAGAAATAGATTTTGAATCAAATCCATCAGTGGGACTATATGGATCCAATTTGTTGAAACATATTCCAGGTATTTTTCCTATAAGAGCATCCCAGACTTTGTAACCTTTCTTTTCAAGAATTGGAAAAGAGTAAACAGCGTCCAAAATTATTCTTTTTGAAGTGTCGCTTAAATAAGAAGAATATCTTATTTCCTTAAAAAGATTGGATAAAGATATCTTTGCTATGTTGACATCTCCGTCGTCTTCGTCAACAACGTCCATAAATCTTTGAAAATCTGATTCAACAACATTTTCATAATTGTGAATCACAGAATACATTTTTGAATTGTAATCATAGTAGGATTCAGATCCTTGAAAAGGATTGCTTGGATTAATGTCGGGTAGATCAAATGGAATTGAGTTTATTACGCTTCTTGGTTCTCCCGATCTGTCTATTGATTTTTCATCAAGATCAAGCGAGTAACTTGAATAAGATCTTCTTTTTAATTTCCCAACAATCTGAGTGGTCGAAAATAAGTCTCTCTTTAGTTCATAAAGTGACTGAAGCCATATTTTGGTTTCTTTAAATTTTTGAATATCCTCTTTTCTATATCCTCTTAATTCAAGAAATTTTGAAAATGTCCCAAATTCGGTACCGAGATAAAAGTCACCAAAAGATGAAGGTGTAAACAGAGAATTTGAAGAATCCATAATGGAGCTAATTTTGCTTATCTTTGTTTGTCCTTGTCCACCGTCCAACAAAGAGATAAAATTAAAAAGATCCTGCTTGTTATTCTTTATAATGTTTTTTAATGATGTGCTTTGCTGAATAACATTTATTGCAGTGACAGCTGTAAGAATCTTTGACTGTTCTTTAAGATTAAGAGCATCACCCTGAAGCGTATCTGTATATTTGTCAGTTTCTTCACTGTCATAAAGTGGGAAAAATTCTGACGTCAAAACAATTGATGGCTCTCCATCTTTTAACCCAGTCACGAAAGTGTAATCACTATTTGGATTGCTGAGAGTTTGTGAATTTTGTGAAGAATTTTGCTGTGTCTGAAGATTTTGAACATCAGCTTGAACATTTTTTGTCTCAACAGGAAGAGAAATATTTATTAGTTTTTGATTCTGAGCCTGAGAAATTATGGGAACAGCATGAATAGCAGAACTTGGAGCAGCAGACTTTGTTGATGTTGCTGAAACCAATCTTGTACTCGAATTTAGCTGATTTTTAAAAATATTTCTGGGCATTTTTGTCTCTGGTTAGGGAACAACAGTTGGTTGCAATATTCCAATAGTGTCTATTGTAAAGGGCTCAGAATGAGCAACATCATCTAAGTCGAACTCAAGTGTGACTGGTACTACCGTGTAGTAAATTGTGCCTAGGTCACTTTCATTGATCTCATGATATATGTAGTTGCTTTTAGTTCTTCCGACGAAAGACCTTGTTCCATTGACTGTCTTTAGGACGACAAATGAATCATAAATTTTTTGATAGTCAAAAACATCAAATTCCCACGATACTTTGATTGTATTTTTGTCTATTCTTTCTCCAGAGACTTTTGTCACTGATGCAAACTCACTGAGTCCATTGATTTGAAATGAAGCAGTTTGCCCTATAGGATTTGAAGTAAAAACATCCTTTATTCCTGCTATAGGAATTCCATTTTCATCAGTTTCGGGTGTTGTAGGGCTGAATAAATGGTTGTCCCACTTGTAAGGTAGGTAAAAATATTCTTTTCCTAAATCGTCTCTAACTTTTTTGATGTAATTTTTCAATATCGTCAACGGGTCTTTGACGTAGGTTATGACCTGATAAAGATATTCATGATATTGATTTATTGGATTTATGCCCAAAGAAGATCTTGAGTCAGGACTGTCCAAAAATAAACCATCGGTAACTAGATCAAATACGGATCTTTCTCCTGTCAAAAGATCTGTTCTTATTATCTCGTGAACATATAGATCTGAATAAACTGATGCCTGTTTTCCGTCAGTGTTGACTGCATTTGAAGCATTATTTGACGCATTTATCAACTGGTCGTAAATCTCTTTGTATTCAGGTTTATCCTTAAAAGTGTTTATAATTCTTTGATTTTCTTGAGGAGTTACATTTGTTGAAATGTTAAAAGAAACAAAAAATTCGTCGTCGATGAGCTCCTTTTTTATGTTTCCTATTCCTACCGAGATGTTACTGGGCGTTATTTGGTTGTCTGTTCCGATGTTTTTTAGTGTAACTGAATTTGTACCTATAATTGATCCATTATCGAGAAAAACAGAGACTGAATATTCGACAAATCCAGAAGATGTGTTGCCAGCATCGACATAAGAAAAGTAATCTGGTTTTTCAAAAATGTCATAAGACTGTATCGTCTCATACTGTTCTAAAGAGCTTTTTCTTTTTTTAAATTGAATTTTAGTTGAATTATCTGGGATGTTATGAATCGTTAGAACATGCCTGAGGTCTCGAAAAGACGGTTGACATGTAAGAGAAGGAGACCCAAATTGATCATAAGAATTGCCCGAAATAATATTCGTATATACGTTTGATTCATTATTAAGTGAATTTATTGGAACAACTCTGACAACAGTAACAGGAGAGTCTGCATCTATTTTATAGGAGGTGCTTTCTCCAACTTTGTCTACAGATGCAACAAATCTATAGGGAGTAACGCTTTCATTTTGATTGATTTTTTTTGTGTATATCGCGAATTTCTTTACTTTGTTTTGATTCTTAGGGTCATCAGATATCGACAAAAATATAAAGCCATTAAAGAAAATTGAACTAACTTTTGGAGGAAACTTGATGTTTTCAAATGCATCAACGTGTTTTTGAAAATCAAAATTTTTGACTATCGTTTCCGTAGGAGAATTTGTACCTCTTTTATAGAGATCAAATTGAATTTCAAGTTTTTCAGAAATAAGACTGTCAGAAAGCCTAAAAGATGATCCAAACTGAAATTCATCTAGTTTTTTTACTGAAGAGCTCCTTGAAAATCTTGAAAGATTATTTTCGTTAGAAATCCTGGGAGTTAGATCTATGAAGTGTTTGGCCATAGAGGAATACAAAGATTTCTGTATTTTACCTCTGTTTGTTTGTGAAAAATTATCGATATACTGAGAGTCAACTGGAGATGACAATCCGTCCGGGATTCCAAAATTGTCAAGGACTGATTCCGTTACATCTGTTAACTCTTTATTGACATTTTTTAAAAGCGATTTGACGTCCAGTGCAACCAAAGGAAGAGACAAATTTTGAATCTGAATGCTATTTTCAGGAATTTGAGAAATAGAAGGTACGCTGTATTGAGCATTTGCTGAAGAAAAAGAAAGATAGACTTCTTTTTTTAGAATATTTTCATCTATTTTTTTTGAATCAGATACAATCTGAATACCAGAGTAAGCTCTATTTTCTATTGAAGTTCTAAGGGGTGGAAGATTAATTCCAAGATTTGAACTTAAATTTCTTGAAATTGGCTGTTGCACAGTGCTGTTGACCGACGTATTTGCCACTCCAGTTGAAACAAATGGTGAAATCAACAAATTTGTCGTCTTTAGTGTTGTAGAAGGAGTCTTTTTTCTAATCGTAACAACGACTTTTTCATAATCTTGAATAACAGATTGATTGTTGGATATCCTAAAAATTGTTTCAAAAGAATATGATGAACCAATTGAAGAAGTAGATTTTCCAACTAATTCAACATAGTCTTCTTCTCTTATTCTTAAAACTGAACTGATAGGCTGAACTGGTCTGTATCTAGTCAACATTATCTTGCCTCATCAGTATTTGGATTTGAAAATATCAATGTAAAAATATTGACAAAGCATGTTGTTCCTCTGTCGTCAATAAAAGTTTTTCCAACAAAAAATATTCTTTTGGAGTCTGACGATAAATCTTGTGAACTCTCTTTAATTTCACCGAAGTCTACAATGTCAAGCTTTGTAACTTGTCTGTCTGATACTTCAAACATTTGTCCAATCAATTTATTATTAACTGAAGTTTTTGTGAAAACTATAGGTGGCTTAACGTCTTTGTAAGACTCAACATGTTTTTTAAGATTGCTGTATGTGAGCTTTTTCTCGTTGTCTCCCCAAGAAGGATAATTTGCTAAAGCATAATCTTTAATAAGGTCTAAATTTGACTTGTCAGGTATTTCTGCATCGGAAGTCTTGACTATAGGTGGAAGATATAGAAAATTGTCAAGATGACTTAATTTGTCATCACTGAAAAGAGAGTCAATTGAATTAACTGTAGGAGGAGAAAAGTTTAGTGCAAGAACTTCGCTGGGAGACGTGTATCCCACATCGAAATTAATTTCATTTGAAGAAATTTCAAATTGATCGTCTTCAAATAGTCTGTTTTTTGTTGCAATAATTTGATGTTCAAGAAAATTATCAAAAGAAGATGTCAATATTCCTTTTATTTCTGTCGCAAATGAAGCATTGACAATTTCTTCTTTAAGAAGAGTACCACCGATCGGCGACTCTTTTAATATTAATTTCGATGAAAGAGAATTAGATCCAGTAAAGAATATAGGAAGATTGAACGAGTCAATTCCTTGTTCATCGAAATAGACAGTATTTCCTGAAGAAAAACAAGTTATTTTGGGTCCAATTGAAGAGCTGAGCAATCTCACAGACCCTGTTATCAAAGAGACAAATTCTTCTACAGAAATTCCGTCTTTTGTTCCAATGTAAGCTTTGACTGGATTTGAAGAAGTATTGACTAAAATTTGTCTAGAATTTAAGCTTGAATCAAGAAGTATACTTCCGCTTACACCAGAAGAATCCTTATAATAAAAGCCCGTGTCTTTATATTGGTTGTTTTTTTCTATTCCACCAAGAGCTTTAATGTTTCTGCCGTTAAAATATCTGTAAACAGATAACTCCCCGTCTTCAATTGATCCTTGAACAGAAAAATTCCCAGAAGAAGACGGAAATAAACTGTAGTCTAATTTTATGTTTTGATCTCTAAAAGGAACAATCTTCCCAGAATCATTTGCTTCAAAAGTTATCTGATCATGCGGAAGGCTACATGCTTCAAAGTAAATTTTATCTGTGGGATCTTGATGACCATTTTCTGAATCTGGAAGATAAGGTACTCCCCAGTCAGAGAATGAAGCATATGAAATATCAAAAGTACCTTCTGCCATTTGGCGGCGGCCTTCAATAGTCAGTATGGCGTCTATTACTCTTGATTTGCTATTTAAAATTCCGCTCATATCAATATGAAAATTATGGTTAAGGCATCAGAATTAACCTGAAATTATTCTGATGTCTTATTTGGTCACAATATCTTAGAAGCTAAAGTTGCCAGCTCGCTTCTCTCACCTTTGAGAAGGGTTACGTGTCCTGATATGTCTTGGTCTTTGAATCTTTCTACGGCATGGGTTAGACCATTGGTGAATGTATCAACATGAACATTGTCAATCTGTTCAACATCACCTGTAAGAACAATCTTTGTTCCCTCTCCGGCGCGGGTCACAATGGTCTTAAGTTCGTGCATCGAGAGGTTCTGGGCCTCATCGATGATGATGAAGGCGTTGGGGATGGAACGGCCTCTGATGAAGGTGATCGCCTCCACCTCTATGAGACCCTTTGACTGCATTAACTCGAGGAAGGGATCCTTGGAAAGACCAGAGACTCCGCTACCTCCCATAAGCTCGTCAGACTTCTTCCTACCCCTCGATTGACCCTTCTTACCAGACTTGCTGCTGAGGAGATACTCGAGGTTGTCGCGAATGGGAGCGATCCACGGTTCCATCTTCTCGGCAAGGGTGCCAGGAAGGAATCCGATGTCTCGACCGACTGGTTGGACTGGGCGTGATACGATGAGCTTCTGGTAAGGTCCATCATTACCCATGGCTTCAAGCTGTTCCAGGCCTGCCGCAATAGCAAGGAGGGTCTTTCCGCATCCTGCCTTTCCTGTGAGGGTCAACAGTTTGATGCTGGGGTCCATCAGGAGTTCAACAGAAAATGTCTGTTCTTTGTTGCGTGGTTTCACACCAAAGATTTGATCGATTTTTCTGAAGTGGATCAGTTGGTCTCCCTTGACTCGACCGATCGCAGACTTGATGGTGTTGCCCTCAGGATCCACGCACTTGATCACGAAGATCTGGTTTGGAAATGTCTTTTCTTCAGTGATGTCACTGAGATAGATCGAATCCTTCGCGTAGAACTTCTCCACAATGTCATAGGGAACCACGAGTACCTTTACACCAGTGTACAGGTGTTCAGCACTGTCTGTTGCACGGTTGGACAAGTAGTCCTGCGCCTCGATTCCGAGAGAGGAACACTTCACACGAACGTTGATGTCCTTGGAGACGAGAATCGCATCAGGTGTGTCCCGCTTGAGCATCAGGACGAACCCAATGATCATGTTGTCCACAGAAGACCCGAGGACGAGCTCGGGAGGAAGCAAAGCACTGTAACCTGTAGGTGAGGACATCACCCTGAGAGTGCCACCCGAAGGAAGAGAGACACCGTCGCGAAGCGATCCACCTTCACCTATCTTGTCTAGGATCCTATTGACTTCTCTTGCTGTTCTCCCCACTTCGTCCGAACGAACTTTGTGTTTGTCAAGCTCTTCCAGGACGAGAATCGGAAGAATCAGATCATTGTCTTGGAAGTTGTTGAAGCAATTAGGGTCACTCAGGAGGACGTTGGTGTCGAGGACGTAAGTTTTTTTCATGTTGTTTAAGGGTTCGTCTTATACAAAAGATGTTCCTTGCTAAATTATCATACAAGGAACTATGGAAGACAACCAGAAAAAAATTAAACTACCGATCGTTCAAACAAAATGCTTTGAAGCAATTGAAAAATTCAATTCAAAATGTGAAAGAAAAACATGCAAAAATTGGATTGACTTTTCTCAAGGTAAAAATTGTTTGCTGTTAACAGCTCAGGCCGGACCTTTGACCCTAAATGAGATAGGAAAGATCTACGGCCTGACGAGAATGAGAATTTGTCAAATAGAGAAGAACATCTATCAAAAGATTAGAGGTTTTATTCTTCGGTAATTTATTCAGAAGTCTTCTTCTTCTTTGGAGGAAGGTTATTCTTTTTCTTTGGAGCCAAAGTCGCCTCTGGTTCAGTTTTTTCTTCTTGAACTTCCAAAGTCTCTTCGTTGTTTTCTACGTTGACTTTCTTGTCAATTTTTTCGTTTCTATTTTTTATAGATTCAACAACGATATCAAAATTCTCTTTTAAAGAAGGGTCGAGGCCCATTTTTTTAGATTCTTCAGATATTATTCTGATAATTCTCTCTCTGTTTCTCATTTTTTCTCTCCAGAAAAAAGAAAAGGATAGGAACCTCCTATCTTTTTTATTTCTTTTGTTACTTCTCTTCCTTTTTTTCGGTCTCAAGGGTGAGCTTGACAAGCTCCTTGGCGCTTGCTTGAAGCTGTCGAAGTCCCTTGCGGGCTCGAACACCTGCGGCAGCAACTCCCTTTGCATTCTTGGCAACGTCTGCCTCGAGGTTCTCCACGAGGGCCTTCAATTCATTCCACTTCGATACGATTGGGTTATCACTCATTTGTTAATGTGACCTCCTGATTCAGGAATATATGGTCACACAAATGAAAGTAAACCTACTTGGTGAAGGAATCCCTGAATTCTTGGGGAAACATGTGGATGTTTCTAGAGTAGAACCTGTCCCAGTCTGAATCGAGTATATAGGAAATTGCATGGTCAGATTCATTTCTGATTGACCGTCCGAACGCCTGAATCACGGACTTCGCAGTGGTGTATGGATACCACATTTTGTTCTTCTCCATCCTCTTCTTGATCACGAGGTCACCGAGGTACGGGAAGGGAACCTTGCAGAGGATCTGGAATCGGGAGGCATCGTCCGCGAGGTCCACGCCCTCCATCATCGATGGAGACAGGAGGACGGTGGGTTCCTCACAAGTCAGGTGCTTGCGGAGTACTTCATCTCTATTACCCGACTCGTGGGTGAGGAATCGATTGGTCCTGATGTTCTCCTGAAGGTACTTCGCCACCTTGTAGTTCACGGAGTGGATGACGCCCTTCTCTTTCGGATGTTTGTCCAGGATCATCTTGACCGCCTCCGCCATGATGGGCAGTGTCTTGTCGATGGAGTCCTTCCCCATGGAACCTACGGGGAGGAGGTGGATGGGCCTGTTCTCCACGGGGAACGGAGACCCGATGCGGAGGTACGCGACCTCCTCAGGAACCAGTCCGATCGATTTACAGAACACCTCGTGGTCCACCACCGTGGCGCTCATCATGAGGATCCGGGCGCCGTTCTTGAGGAAGGTCTTCTGAGAGTACGGGGCCACATCCACGGGTTTGAACTCGAACTTGCGGGCACCCCTCCGGTTTCCCTCCTGGGGGTACGCCACGTTCATCACCCAGTTCTCTCCGTTGTACACCTCGATGAACTGATCGATCTTAGAAGAGTGTTTCTCGAGAAGTTCGTACTGTTTGGAGTAATCCCCGTAACCCTCGATGTTCTCGGAGAGTTTCACGAGGTTCTTCTCGAGGTCGCGAACGTACTTATTCACGGCCTTCCTGTAGGGGCCCTTCACCCACTCATACACGGCGAGTTGCGTGTCCAACTTAGGGATCTTGCACTTGAGGGTGTCTCGGGCGAACTTCTCGGAGAAACTCACCTCGATGAACTTGCCCAGTTCGGTCTCCGTGTTGTGGCACTCGTCCACCACCAAGAGGGCCCTCGGAGTAAGCTTTCCTGCATACGTGGTCTCCGCCAGAAAATAGGAGAAATTAGTGATGGAGATTGGACACTCAATAAAGTCCTGTTTTTCTAGGGTGTACGTGCATTCGTTCTTGCAGGTCTTTGCGAAGTCCGTTCCTGCCAACTGTTTCCCCAGTTTCACGAGAAGGCGTTTCGATTCCGCGCAAGAGTTATCCTCGTAGTGCTTGCACCGGTAGTTCGAGGATGATTTAAGAGTTTTAACTATAGAATTAAAATCTCTAACATATTGATCAACAAGAAGCTTTTGTGTGCTTAAAAAGTAAGATCCAGTGAGCGGAATACCTTCTTCATCTTTTTCCTTGACTGGAAGGTGGGCTTCGAGATATCTCGCAATGCAGATTCCTATCGCTGATTTTCCCACTCCTGTTGCAAGCTCTAGAATTACTGTTCTTTTGCCAGCTGCATATTCATTAAGGGCAAAATTAATTGCTTTCTCTTGCTGAAGTCTTACGTGATCAAATGGGAAATATTTTTTCCAATCATCAATTTTAATCAAAGAAGTTCTCCTTTGTAATCCACAATTCTCAAAAGAGTCATTCCTTTTTCTTCAAAATACTTTTTCTGCTCGAGATCTCTAAGATAAGTTTTGTAGATCGTCTTGTCTGTAGGATTTTTAAACTTGAATATTTCATCAACAGGTCTATCAAGACCGTGGTGATAAGACCCGTCATGTTGAATGTAATAGTTTAAAGACTTAACATGAATGTCAATTTCCCAGCCATTTACGATAACATGTCTCTCAACATCATTTTCTCCAAATATGAAACATAAATGTTCATATAGAAGATTTTCAGGCCTAGATGTTCCATGTTTTCTGCTCTTCTTGAGAGTTTCTAACCTCTTGTCTTTAAAAGGCTGAGAATTCATGGGGTTAAGACACCCGTATCTTTCGAAGAGCGTTTTTTTGATTTTTTCTTTTATCTCTTCTACAGTGAAGAGATTAGATGTTCCATATTTCTTTATAAGAGATTCTTCATATTTCTTTTTGATATCTTCATTCAACATGGGTGTCGAATAACCGTATCTTTCAATGTTTGTTTTTTCTCTTTTTTTCTTCGCAGCAGGAGAAGAGTTAGATTCTGAAATCTTTTTTCTTATCTCTTGATTCTGATTTGGATGAGCAGTTCCATATCTCTCATATGAAGTATTTCGAAATTTTTCTTTGCCTAAGTCAGATTGAAGTATGTGTTCAACACCATACCTCTCAAGAGATGTATTTTTTGCTTTCTCTCTTGTTGAAGGAACTTGACCAGTAAATTCAACACCATACTTTTTTAAGCAGGTAGATTTTGATCTTTCTTTGACCTGTTCATTCTTTGCAGGACTATCAGTGCCATATTTTTCCAGGCAAGAATTTCTAGTTTTTTCAAAAAGAATACCACCCCGTCTTTGAGAGTCTGATTTACAGACTATGGAACAAAAATCTTTTCTATCATCCGAATCTTTCCTATGAAAGATTTCATATTCTTTTCCGCAAGAATCACACTTGACAGAATAAGCTTTTCTAGTTCCGGTCCAGGGCTTCTTTCTCTCGACATCTCGAACATCTAACAGCATACTTTAAATATATTGCGTGGTGAACTATTTGTATTCACCACGCAATATATGCTTAAGAACAATCATTCACCGATGATCTTGTCCACGATGCCCATGCGGACTGCCTGTTCAGGGAGGAGGTAGAAATCGTGGCCGGACTTCATGATCTTCTCAATCTCGGCGCGGGTGGCCTTGGTCTCCTTCACGATCGCGTCCACCATCTGGTCCTGCATGCGCTTGTGTTCCTTGGACTCGT